>JAABUS010002760.1_pt1 | contig 31503 bp, 21 predicted proteins | sample 5560161 | NCBI WGS metagenome assembly JAABUS01 (sample SAMN10711885, study PRJNA513376) | rock metagenome | isolation source: Antarctica rocks | place: Antarctica: Victoria Land, Trio Nunatak nord | collected 2016-01-04 | reverse complement strand
CCTTCTCACCTGTCATCCCCAACCTCATGCCCCCTTGACTCCATTCGGAAGAAGATTCCGAACATAAAGTAAGCGCAGCGAAACCAGCCACAGACGCGAGCGAGTGAGCCCATCCAAGCCCCACAGCTACCTGTATCCGATCTTTCATCCCCCACAACTCCAAGACTCTCTTCTCCAGCTCGACACGGAGACCGCATGCCCTCGATCGAGCTCAAAGGGAGGACGTAGACGAAAGGATAGTGAAGTCACCTCCTGCCCGCCATGTTTTCCGTTGGTAGAGGATGTCCAGGTCGGGAAAAGGGTGATCGGCAGCTCTCTCTCCCACTGCAACGAAGACAGAGGAGCTGCACCTCTTCGATGATGCATGCAAATGATTAGATGTTTCTCGAGCCTCTATCGACATTCTCACACACAGACTGGGAAACCCGACCCCCGTATCAATCACACACTGAGCTCGAAAGGCGGTCAGCAGCGCCCAAGGCGACTATCGACTAATCGACGAGCGTGAGCCAGCAGCTTGCTTGCTTGCCATAAGAGAGGAAGAAGAAGATAGAAGTATGACGAAATCCTTCTGTCGCTCTTGACCGGTTATGGTTTTCGATGATAGAGGGTATTTGAGGGGGAAAAAGGTATTTACTTGTAGCGCTTCTGCTCTCCGTATGCCGCTAAGAATTCGTAAACAAGAATAGAGATGGGCTGCCAATATTCGGGGTGCATGCAAATGATTATGTGTTTTCTCGCCTTTTTATCGACATTTCCGTCTCCGGTACGCTCTTTTTGTAACCATTAACGACCCGTTCTAATCTATGTACAGCTACAAAACTGAAAAACGCAAACCCTCATCGTATTATCCACGGCCCTTTCTTCGGTATAAGGACGGTTCAAGGCTGTTTCTTAACGTCACCCTCGACTTCTAGAAGGGCACTTAGCCCCTGAAATGAGAAGTTGCTGGAGGAGAAATGCACGGCGACGAGCCAGGCGGCGACGAGGTTGACGAGGTGGTGCAGGAGGTAGGCGTATGTGACGCCATAGATGGCGGCGTAGAGGGCAAGGGAGAAGAAGAGGGTGGAGGTCAGGTAGCGGAATCTGGGGAAGAGGTGTCAGTGGCGTTTTATGAACGTTGATTGGTGGGGGAGAAGGGGGTGGGTAAGGAAGGAAGAAGGGCAAGCATACTTCGAAGTCACTCTCGGAATCATCTTCCCGCTCGTCAATGTTTCGACGAGAAGGATGAAAGGCATTATCGATAAGACATTATGGTGTGAGGAGAACGGGGTCAGCCAATGCAGCGCGAGATTATGTACCCAGACGACCAGAACCGGGCCGTTGATTGGAAGGAGCCAGAGCATGAGAATTAGAATGGAGTGGGCGTAATTGTAGAAGTCGTAGTGCGGGCCGGATCGCTGCCATGGTATTAGTGTCCGCGAAAGGGAACATTAGGAATATCAAAAGGAGAGAAAAGGGACAAGCGGACAGGGGTCTTACTGTTTCTCTGGCCAGTCGCAACGCTCCTGCACATGTTGCTAGCTGTACCAGACAGGCGACCAAGTAAGCGAACTGGTAGGGAATGAAAGTTGAGACCAGCAGAAGTAAGATGCTGGTGGTGATTATTCGCCGTCGTGGGGAGTTGGCACTCAGAACAGGCGCAGTACCCCTCCTGTACACGAGTCAGTGGATTTTATGTTGATCGAGCTTCGTCGAATACATACCGGCCATCGTCAGTCTTACTCCAGGGCAACTTGGAAATCAACGAGGTATACAGTAACGAAATGAAGTAGGTCAAGCTCAACGCTGCATAGTTGACCAGCACACAAATGCCTGCACTGAGTAGACCGGATAAGGGTACAATGAACCAGAAGGTAGGATCCTGTGAGCCTAGCAGAAGATCGTTCTTCGTGTAATCGATCGCTGCTTCCGTGGCATTGCCTCTCCAATGAAAGAGGGTGGGTTTTGGGGGCGCGGAGGACGCTACGGCCAGGGACATGGCCAAGAATATTAAAGCGAGTAGGAGTAGAGGGAGAGATGTTCGAAGACAGAGGTCCATTGCCTCCGTAAAAGTCATGAAGAAGCCTACGCAGGTCAGCCTGGTCACTGCTGGTCGAGGCTCAAAACTTACCACTTTCATCATATATCTTGAACTGCTTCCGAAGTACCATCGCAACGACTAATAAAGGGAAGGCTGCCAACACCATCCTGTAGCGCATTACAAGCTTGCCTAGAGTCCCGAGAAAATCTACTTTGAGGGAGACGTCGAGCGACGAATCGCATGTCGGGTCGGACCAGAGCTGCAACGACACGCCGTTGCTCAATGCCTGGTGACGCAAGGGTGGCGGCATGAACGGAGCAACTCCATGAAGACTAATGTTGACCTCTTTGACATTGACAAAGTATTTCGACTCGTGGGGTTCCGTCATATACTGCCGTAAGAGGGGCGTAAAGAGCTCTGCTTGGTCACCGCATGCTTGTTTCCCTAACGTGAGCTTGAATGCTAGCAAACTCGACTGCAAGGTGGGAACGTGAATAGTTGTCACCAATGGCCGTCTTGACGGAAGCTTGAAGTGTGCGCCAAAGACCAGCAGACTTTGCAGGCCAATGCTGGAATCAATACTTGATGCGGTATTCTCGCTGAACTCAGCAATGACCCAACCATCGCTAGGCGTCGAGGCTTTATCGACCACAGCAACAAATTGATGCTCGGCTACATCGTCCAAAGCATATTGAAGATAGGAGAACGGAGGGTCTTTATCATATGGATGGACTGAGCTTCTCCTTGATGCTGGCAAGTATATCGTGTCAGATGCTGCGTTCTTGCAAGCTAACCTTGTCGACCCGGAAGTGCCATCCGATAGGTCCATGTTCATCGAGAACAAGGTTGCTGAATGGCCGGCTGCTAATGGAAAGACGCTGCAGAACAGGACTTCTAGAAGCCCACCCGACTCTGGATGGTCAATGGGTTGATCAGACATGAGAGTGAATCTCTGAGCTCCTGGAGTGGCCTGCGGCGGTATGGGCAACAGATGTGCTTTGGTTTTCTTCGTCTGACCAAAGCTCCTTAGGACGAGCCTCCGGCCCATTGGTAGTAGAGAGTTCGAGTTGTCCTCCAACGTCAGTAATGTGGATGGTTCCTTCTGAGGCAAAGTTCGTTCGGCGTCTTCTTCCATTCCGGTCAACAACCACCTCTTGAAGACTCGCATCCGTTCAGCTCTGGGCTTTGTCTGTCCGGGGCGACGTACATCAAGCGTATCGAAAATAGATCGTATGATAGGCTTCACCAGCTGAGCACACCAGACCATAGCCAGATGATCTGCACCAGTCCATACATTCGGCATCGAGGAAGTGAAGACAGTGAAACCATGCGTAGATGGGACTAGGGAAGACAGACTTGCGTAATCTGAAGGAACGACGGTATCCAAGCCACCCCCCGCTATTGAAATGAGGGTAACGTGCCACAGGGGGTTATCGTTCGCCCACTTTTGGGAGTAGGCTTCCCTCCAGTATTTGTTGGTCTGTTTGTATGTCCGAACGATGTCTCCATCAAAGGCTACTGGCGGCCGCGCATGCGGGGTCGACATCGTCACGATTGTGTTTACTGAATTTGACTGATAGTTGGGCATGATGAGCATGGTGCGGGCGACCATACCACCCATGGAATGGCCAATCAAAATGACAGAGCTTGGATCTGGTAGCGACTCATCTCGCTGCGAGCGTCGAGGATCATGGTAGAGTGACAAGATGTATGCGACAGCATCATTGAGGTATTCAGCTTGGTCCAGAAGCGTTTGGCCATGAAAAGCTGTGAAGTCTTCGTTGAAGTCGATGGTGAAGAAATCGATGCTTGTTGCGCCGTCCTTTAGCGCACTCGGATTCGGGGCAATGGTGTTGTAGTAGTATTGAGCAGACTCGGATCCCAAAGACCTAGCTTGTCTGTAGCTTCCTGCATTCCCAGGTATGAAGAGTACGGGGACGCCTTTGACCTGCAGAACGTGAGATTCAGGCGCTGAGCGTAGTCTAGTGTAGGCCTACCTTGGGATCTTCGTCGAAGCCGCCTTCTCTGTAAATATGTAGGGAATATTTGCTGGCGAATCGAGTGTGTTCGGTGTCGAAGTCGGCAAACTTGATGAACATAGCTCGGGACCAGTACATCTCGCACCCTTTTGGGTCCAATTGCCGAGTCAGGAAAGAATGGATGATGGAGAGGAGCGTGACGACAGCCAGGGCTGTGGCCGCCAAGGTCAGCAGCGAGCAGGACCATGGATTCCTGGCGCGCGAGCGCCTCCAGCTCCGGAAACCGGACATGTTGTCTGTCGGGGGGGCGTCTGGCGCCAAAGGGATTTTGGGGAGGCCGTCTCGTAGCCCAGTTGCGGGCTTCCAGCCATCGCAGGCCGGAGGCGTGGACAATGGTATCTTGTCAACTTTTCGTCGATCCAGCGTATCGGAATGTCGTTTTACATCAAATTTGGCTGACGTAAAGCTCCTTCTCTTATCATTTTGGTGGCTGGGTGTGGGCGGAGCTCCTTCCGCCGAAAAGGCTTCGGTATAGTCGTCCTCATCGGAGGAGGATCTTCTTCGCATTGAACTGGGTGACGAACTGCATCCGGAATGTGGCGAGGAAAGGGAGGAAGTTAGTGGAGGAAGAGGGGACGTAGGAGGGAGAGCTGGCGTGGAGGAGGAAAGGTTTGAGTGAAGACAAAGGCCTTGGAGACGAGATCGGCCAGAGCCTAACTTAAATGCTAGCGTACCGAACGTGGGAGCAGGATTAAACGAATGTACTCTGGGGTCGTGGGGTGGGATGGCGCAAGGTCGAAGGCGCCCCTATGAGGTTTCGAGGACGATGCAGCGAGTGTATTCTGAGGTACCCCCGTACTCGGTCCTTGCAATGATTGTTTGGCCCCTATCGAGACTATCCTTGCGGCGAGAACGTGCACGCTTGTGAACAGGGAGACTACTGCAGGCGCGACTGTTCACTCGGTCTACTGATTGGCTGCACGAGCCTCATCCTGGGTAGACTTGCCTTCTCTCGGATCCGTAAAAACGTGAAATCATCGTAGACGGGCCTGGTCCTGACTCCTTGATCGTTTCATCCCTAAAATAGATTTCCGCATTCGGCGTATTATGCACCGCTGTATGTGAACTGGGATGAACAATCCGGTGCTTTTGTATGCGCGGTACGATTGTTGACCGCAAGCAAGTATCTATCGTGGCTCGTGCACATCGCGAGCCCTCCCTCTGGCCGGTGTCCCCTTCCTCAGCTCGTCTCTATTCCCGCCCTTGGCGAACGCCTGAAAATGCATCCGTATCGCTCATGAGAGGCGATTGATCGACAACAATAAGTACAAGAAAGTCGCAGGACATCGCCTGCAGAAGTGAGCAAGGGCCGCCTTTCCAATCGACCATGCAATTCCCAGCCTTACCTATTCACTCGTGATTGTTGCTACCACCGCCGAAATGCGAACGGACCCATCCCGTGAAGCCCCCAGTTCCATTTCCGCTGCCGCTGCTGCTTGCGTCGCCACTGTTTCTCATGTCCCTCGCAGCTGACCTGCGTCGGCTCCGAGAAGACGATGGCGAGTGTGGACTGCGCGAAGACGGCGAGCCTGGGCCTGAACCCGCATGCCACGCGAAGTGAAAGCCATTGTTGCCATCCGGGGGACTGAGAGGCGCTTGACTGTTCCTAGGTTCCTGCCCAGGTTGTCTTGGTATGTTCGCGGAGATTGGATGATCTCCGGCGTCTTTGGCCATGATCCCTTGCCTGCAGTGGGGGCAAGTGTCATGCTCCTTTAGCCAGGCACCTACGCACTCACCATGGAACCAATGGCTGCAAGGCAGTACAGTCACCTCGTCTCCCAATGACACATTGTCCATGCAGACTGAGCACTCAGCTTTACCTTCTTGCCCCAATATTGACTTGTCTGCCTTCTTCTTGGGCAACGCAGCAATTGCGGCCTCGGAAGCTGGACCAGGTGCGGTTTGCCCATTTTGTGCGTCCATAAATTGGGTGATAATACGATCAAGAGCTTCTTCGGTGTAAACCGCATCGCCGTGCTGAGCGTTCGCCGGATTTAGGAATTGGGTAAAGAAGTGCAGTGGTGGGAAACCAGGCGCTCCTTGGTTATTGTGTGCAGCCGGGCTACCCTGCATGTCCTGCATGCCGCGAATCAGTGTCCCAAGTAGTCCTTGCAGGTTGTCGACTGGGAAGGCGTTCGGTTGTGGATTATTGGCATCCCTTGGTGTCAGAAGTGGTGTAGCCGGCATTGAGCCTCCCATGGCGAAACCGTGCCTAGCTTGGCCCTCCTGTAACGGGCTCGTCGATCCACCGTGAGGATGCATCGCCTGTTGGAAGTGTTGATGGAAAGCAGCCGGAAAGGGCATGGTTCCGGAGCCACGATCCCCATTCTGTCGTGCCGCTCCTCCGGCGCCTTCTAATATGGTCGAGAAAGTCTGGAAGAATGGAGCAAAAGGATCGTTCATTCCCGGCCCAGGACGAGCGTTTGGCGAGCTTGATCGGTATGAGGTGCGCGAAAAGTGTACGCCTGGTCCTGGGCTCCACTCCACATGAGAAACGCCGCCTCCGTTGTTTTCGTGTGGATGCTGGTTTGCCCAGGGATTGTGATTGTGGAATGGATTGACCGTGTGTATAGAGTGATGAGGTAACCGATCAGGATTAAAATCACCAGCAACGTCGTTCTCTAGGTCTTCGACATGGGTGTCTCGGGGATCGTGGTCTTCCTCCACCTAGACCATGTTAGTAGGTCATTTCAAGACAGATGGCGGGCGGCTGGTTCCCAGTAGTATCGAGAGCTCGTATATTGAACTTACCACTTCAACGAACTCGGAATGACATTCTGGGCATTCTAAACCATGCTCATTTCGATTCCACTCATTCTGACACTGGTGGCAGAACACCAGCTCACTTCCACGATTCTCACGGTCTGCCATATGAAGTTCTTGTTATTGTTCGATTCAGCCTTGAAAGTGGCAGTCGTAAGTACTTCAGCGAATGCCCATCGATGACCGTTAAGATCTTATAGGGTGCTTATCGTTGAAGTCGAGCATGAAAGGAGGATGTAGTGTGGCGTGGTATCCAAAGCGCCGCGATGAATTGTGGTAGAATTCGCCCCAGTGACAACGCTAAGAGGAAGTAGACGCAGTGAATGTCAGAGATAGGAAGTGAAGTTGTAGGGGGTAGAAATGCAGGATCAAGTAGGATCAGTGCTTCAAAGAATCGGAAACGTGCTTCTTGTTCGTTTTGGTAACGTGAGCATTCGGAACAGCTGTAGGGCTGATGTGACTGCCTTATGCGGGATGACGTTTCCAGCTTAGCCTAGTCCATCTGCTAGTGCTAGCTTTGGCTTGGGGATCACCTATTGAAGGAGTCGAGCCGGTTCTCATGTTATTGAGGTATCTAGCACTACTCTGTGTACCAGAGGCAGAGACTGTTTGGGTGCGTCAGTCTCAGGATTGGCAAACACCGATGCAGATTATTATTCCAGGAACTTCTAGACCAGGCACAGCCTGACGAGTGACGACGGCTTCACCACAGCAGGCAGTGGACCCCCAAGCGAGCTGATTCATACATAACTGTCATAGAGGACTGGTATCGACTCATGTTTCAAATGCAATATGATGCCAGTCGACTACTTCACAGAGTGCACAATAGAATGATCCTCAGGGCGGAAAACTCCAATCCGTAGTAACTAGAGCGTTTTGGTCACCTACTTTATCTCCTTCTCGAGGCACCCTTGAAAAGCATCCCACCCACTATTCCGGCTGTGATAGCAAGGCCGCTCACTATCGCAACGCCCATGAGCCCTTCCTTCGCCACCTTATCATCGACCAAGCTCCTCAGGCTGCTCGCTTGTAGATTGGCCGGCTCGTGATCAAGAAGCAGCTCATTGTATCGTTTGGCTTCCGCGTAATTTCCTAGCTTGTAGTTGCCGAGCGCAAGGTAATAGAGGCACTCGCGTCGTCTTTCGGGGGCGTTGCGGAATATTTCTGACAGTAGCCGGACACCCTCCTGTTGCTCGCCACGAGACGATGATTTGATCAAACCCTTGGTGAAGTCTTAGTCCAGGTTGTAAGATTTCACTTTTCTGAAGCGTACCCAGGCGTAGTTGAATTTTGTTTGAACGCCCACATACTCTCCCTCCTTTTCGTACTGCGCCCGAAGAACCTGGAGCTCATCTGGCTTCAGAGGACTGTAAGGTATTCCAGATCAGACTTTGCTGTCGCTGGACCGCGAGGTAGCCTACCTGTCAGCATCCGCTGCATCTGGTAGTCGCGAAGACATAGTATCAGCAAGCTTGCTTCGTTCCAGGAAACAATCATACGAGAGAAGGACAAGAACGGTCACCTACAGGGTAGGCTGGAGCCCATAGTGGTGAAGTGATGTGCCTTCTAACCAAGCAACATCAAATGTAGCACCTAAAGTAGCGAGTGTTGGAACATAGGGCAAAAAAGGTGTCACTGAGGAAGTTAGGTAAGACAGACTGGTTGTCGTGCGTCACATGCTAGGTAGCATTCCCGAGGGCACATGTTCTGTGGAGCATGGTCAAGGAGCAGGGGTGTGGAAATAAGGGGGCTAAGTCCGTCGCTCTGTTTACACCTCCGTTTACTCTAGACCGGTTGGCGCAAGAACAGCATTGGACCTCCTTCAATTGTAGCAATCCCTGTAAAAGCTCCGAAAGAGAATCTAAGAGCTGTACTCCGTTCAATCTATCCGCTGCATATCAGGTTTACGCAACGCATTACCCTGCCACTTTCCGCCGCCCGCAATGCTACTCGATGAGGACCCAGCGACCGTGAGTAATAGCGATGCCGAATTTTGACTCTGATAGCTAATCGCACTCTGTAGCTCATCCATGTTACGATTAGCAACTTCAACATACACCCAGACAAGACAGCAATCGGCCGTATCAATGAATCCCTCTCCACGCTACAGCAAGCTCGCGACATGCGCATCAGAGAAGCTGAGAGCGCCCTCAAAAGTACGAAAATATGCCACTCCCACATACTTTACACAATCATCTAACATGGTCCCTAGAGCTCTCGCGAAATCACGCAACCATGACAACTCAGCATAACGAGACTCTCTTCGCGAACAACACCGCAGACCATGCATCTCAGATTGTTGAGCTCGATACGCAGAAATTCCGTACCGCTAAAGCCGCATCAGATCTTGAAATAGATAGCGAAAGACTTGAGCAGGAGTTGGAAGGGCTGAAGGGTCGCTTGCATGACCTTGATATCCAAGGAGTTGAGGGTAGCGAAAGCGCGAAGGCGCGGAGGCAACAAGACGACCCGACAATGTGAGTGAATTTCAGGCAGTATAGAGTGAGAGCAGATGCTGATGGCCTCCTAGACTAAAACTCAAGATCTACCGCTCGCTTGGTATCGACATTGACCCGGATAGTGCAGGGAATTACAATAAAGCCGTGATCCGCAACAAGCGGAAAGGGGATGTCCATGTGGTGAACATCGATCCCAAATTCTCTAGGTTCTTCTACGCAAACTATTTCTGGCAGACAATGTAGGGGCGACAAGGGTATGGTTGACTGGGCTTCCAGGCGTTCGAAGATCACAGTTTTAGGACTGTGAATTGGTAAAGGGGGTCAGGCAGGAGTTTTGCGCAAATTTCTAAGCCAAAAACTGTGGTCTTGCATTGCAGCTTCCGAGCTGATGTTGCTGGATGTCCGCGTATTTGTGGAAAGATTTGGGCATTAAACTAATTGCATATTTTGGTGGTATGAGGACCACTAAGTGTCACTTGAGTTATGAACGAATACAGCAATGCCTCAAAACGAGATGGGTGGGTAATGGATGGAACAGTGACAAAATCTTTGAGGATCTCTATATGGAGTAGTGTGGGGAATCCGTTTAGCGCTGAATAATAATTCAGCCGAGTTTAACCCGTGTATATGTCGAAGCGTCCCAGTTTCCTGAAAGCCAAGACAACATAGACAGCATGCCTCGACATAGACCCGCAACCTCTGGATATGCCCGAATTGCCCAAGCAGATGAGGAAGATGGCTATATTGACGATTCCGATGGAGATACCGCCCGTCCCTTCCCAACCATCTCGACTTCTGTATCGCAATATGCTCCTATTCAACCCCAACCCCACGGGCAGATGTACGCTGGTCGGTCCAACAGTCCGTATGGAAGCAACAAGAGACCGAATACGGCGAAGAGGCGGATCCGGAGAAGGTCGTCTGGAGTGGACATAAAGGCGATTAATGCGCGACTTGAGCGATGGGCAGAAGAAATAGCTTCGAAATTCAAGATAAACAGGGTCAGAGGGAAGACCGCTGAAGAAGAACATTTAGAGATCCAGCACTCAGTCTTCCAGGCGCCTGAGGGAATGAGGCCAGCTAGTGCAGAGACACTGGCCTCGGATTTTTCAGATGAGCAAGGGGACCGAATGACCAAGCTCGGCTTCGACGATGTGGTGGAAAGCGTCAAAGTCGCGATCGAACTTGGCGTGCACCCGAAGATGATCTCTCAGGGCAGCTCAGGGAGCTACTTTGCCCGCAATAGCGAGGGAAAAGTTGTTGGAGTTTTCAAACCCAAGGACGAGGAACCATATGCATCTAGAAATCCTAAATGGACGAAGTGGATACACCGCAATCTCTTTCCATGTTTCTTCGGCAGGGAATGCCTGATACCCAATCTCTCTTACGTCTCCGAAGCTGCGGCTTATGTTTTAGACACGCGGCTACGGACCCATTTGGTGCCATACACAGACATAGTTTACCTTTCATCTAAATCATTCTATTACGACTTCTGGGACCGAACGACATACTACAGAAAACGGAAGCCCTTGCCGGCAAAGGTGGGTAGCTTCCAGGTCTTCTTAAAAGGTTTCAAGGACGCAAATCTGTTCCTACGAGACCACCCATGGCCCGATCGAGCCAACTCTGGCTTCCGGCCCCAAGATGCGCCAAAGAGGAAGAAAAGACCTTGGGGCGAGGCCTGCCGTCCCAGTGGACCTACGTCAGGTGATGATTACGAGGAAGAGACCATGAATGAAGCAAGATCTACGACTGGGGTGGAGGACGCCCAGGGCAGGCCTTTTACGTGGACCGAGACACTGCAACAATTATTCAGAGAAGAACTGGAGAAGCTCGTTGTCCTAGATTATATTATGCGCAATACGGATCGAGGGTTAGACAATTGGATGGTTAGGGTGGACTCACTGAATCAAGAAGTGACCATCGTTTCTGCGCCGCCGAGGCTGAACGGTATCAGCAAACCTCACCCTCTACCAGTACCAACGGATGCAAAACCCTACAAGCGTCAAGAATCTATGACAACCAAGAGCAGATCCGGTACGCCATCGAACTCGTCGGACCCAGGCCAGGGTGCTTCAATCTCTATAGGAGCCATTGACAACAGCTTGTCCTGGCCCTGGAAGCATCCGGACGCTGTAGGTTCATTATATTTCTCTAGCCGACGGTGATGCTAACACGTTACCAGTGGCGCAGCTTCCCGTTCGGCTGGCTGTTCCTCCCCGTTTCTTTGATAGGGCAGCCGTTCTCGCAGAAGACTCGAGAGCATTTTCTACCCCTGTTGACTTCGAAGCAGTGGTGGAGTGAGACGCAAACGGCTCTTCGGCGGGTCTTCAGCCAGGACTCGGACTTCAAAGAGAAGATGTTTGCCAGGCAGATCGCTGTCATGAAAGGCCAAGCCTGGAATGTTGTGGAGACACTAAAGATGCCGGACCATGGACCTCTCGAGCTCACACGACGCGCTCGTGTCTGCGTCTGGGATGACCTGGTTGACATTCCGGTGGCAATACCTATGAGGATGCCGTCCGCAGAGGTGCGGCGACGTAGAGATGCCGAGTTTGGTGCAGATGCAGAAGAAGAAGAGATGGATATCAGTGCTGTCAACAATGCTGGGCCACAGGCTCAAGATGACTTGCTTGGTTTGTCTTCACCAGCCAAGGAGCTACCAAACCCCAATCGCTTTGACTTAGCACACAATGAGAGCGCCTCAGATCTTGGTCAACTCGGGCCGGAATCGCCTGCCACTGTTCAAGGCGTCCCAATGGAGCATGATGCCCAGTATCACGACCTGCAAAGATCACACACCAAATCTGAGCGACCGGAGACTGGCAGGTTGAGGACACGGTTCAGCTACGAAACACATCGCAAACAACCGAGTACTGGCAGTACGCGCCGGCGGTATTCTTACTCAAATAGGTGGGGAAGTTCAGCCCTCTTTGACGATGTGGATGATCTGGAAGGAGATTTAGGTTATGCGGCGGCAGAAGGTATGGAAGGGCATCAACGAAAGGTCATTGTGGAAAGGCTGGAGACTGTCAAAAGCAAAAACCCCGTATTTACATGGTGTTAAATTCAAAGCATGGCGCTGCACGAGATTGCCAATTTGATGAGCGTAGCTTAGAGCAGTCGAAATCGTTGACAGTCCGGATGCCAGAAGCTAAGCAGGCTAGATAATGCGTCCCTTTCTAGAACATCTACAGTTGTACTAAAAGTAGCACAGCCGGCGTTGCCTTGCTAGAAGTACTTGTACATTGCATCAGGCTTTCTAAGTAATACTGCTAGTATGCCAAGATTCTGGCGTTTCAGCCTGATATAGATTAAAAAGTCTCGACGACAGTAAGGTAGTCCGCGATCTAATCAAACAACGCTAGAAGGTTTTGTCCTTGCACGACATACAACTGTAAAATTCAGAGAAGATATATTACGTGACTCTCTTTGCACCTTTAAGAATCGTCTTGTCCTGGATCTCTAGGGTCTGTTCGAGGTTACAGAATCTGAAGGCGCTATGGTGGGCTGGATCCCTTGCCTTACCCGTTCTTAGTGCCCGCCAATGTACAGCATCCGATCTTCGGATACTTTACTTCGAGGTATTTTAAGTACTGAGCCGCGCCTCGAGTCAAATTCACTCGTGAAGCTTCAAAATCTTTTTACACCTCACTTCGTTCACTACGAAAGCTGAATGCTCATCACTACATGGCATCTGAACCTATAAATACCCCACCCGGCCACCACCTCCACCTTTCCTTCCACAACATCCACTGTCGAAGCAACATCAGACATGGATAATCGCCCGATTACCAACGGGTATTTGACCCATGCCGCAGGACAACTATCAAGCGGCTCTACATTGACCGGACAAGATGGTCCGAGTATGTCAGCTATGCTAATGGACCCTCGAGGACCTAAGAACCCCTCGTCCAACGGTAACCCCTCGTTCACTACTTGTCGCAATATGGATTCAGAATGTGCTCGCCACAACAGCGAGCCTCCTCTTACGTTTGCTCAATCTAATTCCCTTATGCCTGGCGACTCTTCATCTATCTCTAAGGATGATGCTCACACTTTCTTTGAAGGACACGGTCGAGGTTCGAGGAGCTCGAAGCCGCAAGCTGCGAGCCAGCCGCAGCAAGGCTTCAATCCGCTACAGCTTCTCGACCCTAAAGGCGCTGCTTCCAGTCAGCCTCGCCCAAATGCGGGTTCACTTTCTCGCTCAAGCCCCTCGAGGAACGGAGCTTATAAGCGAGCTTCCGAAGAGCCCGAAGCCCAAGGTATGGGGAATTTGATCGAGCGCATACACGGCATTACCCAACGTGACGGGTGTCCCCAAAAGAGACAGAAGACGACAAAAACGGATGAGGATGACGACGGCCAGAGGAAGGCTACATTCGCGGGTGGCGGCAAGGGTGGCGAGATTGGAGAATATATGCGCGAAAAGCGCAAAGAAGCGCAAGCAGAGTCCGGGCCTAACGGCACCGTGGTCGATCTAACCGCCGGTACGGCAGCTACCCCTATGTGATGATCTGGACTAATCGCGATGGCAGATGACGACGACGTTATGGTGGTGGGCGAAATTCAGGATAAAGAAGTCTGCTACGGCTTGCTTATCGCGAAAGTCAATGCCCATATGCTCCCTAATCCTAATGCAAAATTATCCTTCCACGGGAGATCGCACTGGCCGGCTATGAAATTGCACCTCTCGAGATATCCCGGTAAAGATAACATCATTCGTGTTTTGGATCCTACTGGTAAGGATTTCGGTAACGTCGATGTCAAGACATCAATGGGTCTCTCGCGAATCATGGATGCTAGGTCCCTTAGATTCAGGGTCCAAGCTCGCCTCAACATGCGAACAAAGGCACCGCAAGAAGTTCCCTATCAACCGTGTTCTTCCTACTTCGACATGCACATCAATCTCTATGGTCCAAAGAGTCGTGTAAAGCAGATTGGGACCCACCTCAGCCAAAGGAACCTTTGGCTCAAAACTCCATATAGTTCAGACGGGGGCATTGAGATCTGCAATCCTCACTTGAAGGAGCCGCTTAGTTTCAAAGCGACTACGGCCTCTGGCTCGAGTATTTCTCGAGAGCCAGGCTCTGTATATCGCACTGTTGAGGAAACTCGGAGCGAGGTGCTGGGTATGTTCGACACACTGGAGCAGTCTGACACGCTGCCAGAAATGGAGCCAGACGCGTCCATCGTGACACCTCTCCTGAAACATCAGAAGCAAGGTCTATATTTCATGACGAAGAAGGAGCAAGAGCGTGTCTTCAGTGATAAAGATGAGGACAACAGCTCGCTCTGGCGCTTGAAGTTGCGACCTGATGGCCAACGTCGGTATTACAACGTCATAACCGGCAGAGAAGAACACCAGAAGCCTCCAGAGGTCCTGGGCGGCATACTCGCAGATATGATGGGGCTTGGAAAGACCTTGAGCATCTTGGCCTTGGTCGTTGGTAGCCTTGACCAAGCCCCTGCGTGGGCGGAGAAAATGCCCCCGGGACCCGAGGACGGCGACATAGCTCTTGAACGTAATGCTAAGATTACTCTACTTATTGCGCCCTTGAGTACTCTAGCAAATTGGGAGGAGCAGATGCGCACACATATCAAGCCTGGAACACTTACTTACAACGTGTACCATGGAAGCAACCGCTCCACGGACCTTGATCTCCTTTCGGGGTATGACATGCTCATCACGACCTACGCCACTGTGTCCAGTGAGTACAGCCGGCGGAGCAAGAAGCGCGCTGTCAGTCCACTTTTCCAGCTGAACTTCTTTCGCATCGTTCTTGACGAGGCGCACATGATACGAGAGCAGTCGACGATGCAGTCTCAGGCCGTCTGCAAACTCTCCGCTCAAAGACGCTGGGCAGGTAAGAAAATCCTATATGACCTACACAAGAATTCTTCGGATCATTGGCTAATGTACAACCATAAGTGACCGGCACTCCGGTCCAGAATCGTCTTGATGACCTTGGTGCACTGATCAAGTTCTTGAGAATTAGACCCTTCGAAAAGAACGGCTTTGCGCTACATATTCTTGGCCCTTTTAAGAACGCCGATCCTGAAATCCTTCCCAAGCTTCGGTTGTTGGTAGATAGTATCACCTTGAGGCGTCTCAAGGATAAGATCGATCTTCCGCCACGTCACGATGTCATGGCCCGTCTAAGATTTAGCGAAGAAGAGGCCCTTTTGTACGACTGGTTCATGAAGGACTCTAACCAGAAGGTCAAGGCCATCACCCGCGGAGAGAAGCAAAGCCTTGGAGGTCGAACATACGTGCACATTCTACGCGCCATTCTCCGTCTACGCCTCATCTGCGCTCATGGTCGCGAGCTCTTGAGCGAAGAGGACCTGAAAATGACTGAGGGGTTTACGGCCAAAAACGCCATCGATCTCAGCGATGATGATGACAACGACGGCGACAGTACGAAGAAGGATATCCCTGCCATGAACCCCCGTCAGGTGTATGAAATGCTCATGCTCTTTAGAGAGACAGACGGCGATACCTGCGCTCAATGCGCGCGAAAGATCGGAGACGAAGACGGATCCCCTGCGCCAAAAGAGCCCGGAGGGGCCATTGGTTACATGCTCCCCTGTTTCCAAATCATCTGCCGGGACTGCATTACAGCCGTGAAGCCCGGCATCGACGACGAAACCGTCCACGGAGACGGCCGCTTCACTTGCCCCTTTTGCGAGCAAAGCCTGCGCGGCGCCATGTTCGAGCTTACCCAGTCTGGCATCGACGCCGCCGAGGAAGCCAAAGCGCTTGCTCGCGAGGATCCGCGTCGCTCAAAAATCATGGCCCGCTACGGAGGGCCGCACACCAAGACCAAAGCCCTCATTGCCGCCCTTCTTCAATCAAAGCAAGAGTCTCAGGCACTACTAGAGCAAGGCGAACCCCCCATCAAATCCGTCGTCTTCTCCGGCTGGACCTCCCACCTCGACCTCATCCAGATCGCCCTCGCCGACGCTGGCCTCACGCACGTCCGCCTGGACGGCACCATGACCCGCCAAAAGCGCAACGCCGCCCTCGACGCCTTCCGCGACGACCCCGCCACCACCATCTTCCTCATCTCCCTGACCGCCGGCGGCCTCGGCCTGAACCTCACCACGGGCTCGAAGGTCTACGTCATGGAGCCGCAGTTCAACCCCGCGGCCGAAGCGCAGGCCGTCGATCGCGTGCACCGCTTGGGGCAGAAGCGCGAGGTGACGTGCACGCGCTTCATTATGGAAGATAGCTTTGAGGAAAACATGCTCAAGCTGCAGCTCAAGAAGACGAATCTCGCGGAGCTGAGCATGAGTAAGGGGAGGCTGGACAAGGCGGAGGCGGCGAAGCAGCGGCTGGAGGAGTTGAGGAGTCTCTTCCGCTGAGCGTGCTACCCTCTGAGACTCCGCCACTGCCAGCTTCCCTCTCACCGATCACCCTCCACCTGACCCACATCTCCCTTCACAGGACATAGCAACCGGCGGTTCACATAGACTGGCGTTTTCGTTTCCATCCCCCTTCGTCCGCTCTTCCAACTTCCCATTTCCTTCTTCCACCAAACCCCACAGCTTTTTCTGTCTTTTTTTCAGCATGATACCCCCGTGCGAAAGCGCACAGCTTCACGAATTCCGTTTGACGCGCAGCTTGGCATGGGAGCGCACGTGGCGCTCAGAGGGGGCGGCATCCGGAGAGTTGCTGCTAGCTAGCTAGATTCTGACATAGGCTTCGTCTAGCTATTAGTACGATCATTATCATGATTTGAACGTGTTCTTCGGTGCGGACGTGAATGAGTTTGCGGTGCTTCTTCCGAGCAGACGATTATGCAACCCGCCTGCAGCTTTGCCTACATGAAAGCCCGTGCACGCCCGGTTTGGGATCGTGATAGGCCCACTTGCTAAGAGTGATTCGCGAGCCATGCAAACATGAAGAAGTGCAGTACTTTCCGCCAAAGTCTCCGCCCCTGGCCCTGTGGACCGGAACAGCTCTGTTGATATATCCAAGTTTTTGAGCAATGAGATGAAAACGGGATGGACTATGGAGAAAGGAAGACGAGGGTGGAACCAGGCCAATCTTAACAGCCGGCGGAAACGTCGACGCACAGGAAGTCATGGTATTGATCCACAAGAGTTAGCCGCGGAGAGGACAGGTCTGCAACACCATCATCTACTCCCCACCCCCTCCTATCCCTCTTCACTTCACTAAGAAGCAACATCAAAGTCATCCTCCTCCGCAACATCGAAATCCACTTCCCTCTCCCTCTCCCCACCACCTCCACCCCTGACTCCGTTCCCATTGCGCTCTTGAGCATCCTCCATGCCCTCCATCTTGATATCTTCTTCTTTCTTTGTAGCGGTGGAAGATGCAGGGTCGTTGGCGACCCAGGACATCTCGACTTTTCCAACGCCGGGGATGTCGCGCGTGCCGAAGAAGAGGTTCTCGGCTTCGAAGCGCTGCTTGAATGTTATGACCAGCTGTGAGGGACTGGTGGGATGGGGGTGCAGGGCTTCGTATTCGCCGAGGCCCTGAGTGGTCAAGTCAGCCACTTGTCTATCTATCATCATGAACGGACAGCTTACCAGCAGATACTGCCGCAATCCCTCATCCCTCTCCCCCGTCCACTCCACTCCCCCCACCGCAACCTTCCTCGATCTCAAGTCAAGAGCGTATCCTGCGCCGGTAGAGCCACCGCCCCTGCCTCTATGACCGCCTCTTCCTCTAGGCGCATACCCCCCTCTGCCCGTAGCAAAGCCTTCCCAGCCTCTGTAGCTGCCTCTTCCCCTTCCCCTGCCCCTTCCCCGCGATTGTGCCGTCCATGGATCCTCACTGAGGGCGTGATCAAGCCCTAAACTCTTAGCTTCGGCTTCCAGCGCCGCGACTTGTGCTCTGAGCGCCTTGGTCTGGGCGGAGACGTTCTCGTCCTTGTCGCCGTTGGCGGTACCGTTTGTCTGCTCTTCGGTTTTGATAGCGGGAGGACTGCCTTGGCCCTTGGCAGCGAGTTTCTCCTGCAGTTTGCGCTTTTCCTCCGCTTGCCGACCGGCGAGCTCTTCCTGCTGTTTCTCGAGTGCCTGCCTCTTACTCTCTGCGTCTTTCATCAGCGCCTTCTTCTCGTCGAGTTTTTTCTGTGCGGCCTCCGCGTCACGGGCAAATTTTTCTTTGTCGTAGTCCGGCTCGGATGCAGCATTCGTAGACGTCGGCGCAGGTTTGCCGTTGGGAGAGGCGGAGGTGTCGGCAGGAGGAGGTTTGTACCAGAAGACCTTGACGAAGCGGTTGTCGAAGATGACTTTTGGACTGTTGTACGCGCGGTTGGCGCTCGCGTTGTCGGCGTATTTCACCAATGCGAGGCGCTTGTATGGCTTCATCTCGACGGACTCGACGGTCCCGAATTGAGTGAAGAATGCGCGGACGGATTGCTCGTCGAAGTGTTCTTCGGGGATCTGCTCGACGACGATTGTGGTGATAGATCGATCGAAGTTCGGGCCGGAGTGAGAGAACTCAGCGCGGTTGCGAGGCCGGCCGGGAGCGAAGCCTCCGCGGTCTCCTCGACCTCTACCACGGCCTGAACCGCGAGTGTAGCCGTTGGCGTGTGGGTCGCTGAGTGGGAGGTCAAGGCCTCTGGGTGTCGTTGGAGACATTTGGACGTCGGTCATGACCGCGTTCTTGGGGTCGTATTCCTGATCGGGCATGACGACGCTGTTTTCGTGTATGAAAGGGCAGCTGGCGCTGCGGGTACAGAAGCCTCTGGTGTCGTAGTCTCTGCAGCGAGAATTGATGTGATTCTTGACTGCCTGGTTTGGTGAGCTTTGACCATATTGAGGAGCTGGTGGAGACGATGTGGATAATGGATGGGGAGGCATTCCGGGGAGTGGCAGGCCCATTGCCTGCATGGCCAAGATTGCAGCCATTGGATCGTCGAAGGGTGCGCCGGGGGGTGGTGGCAGCGGCAAATTGGGAAAGCCTGGAAGGGAGGGGGAAGGTCCGCTGTGGGAGGTTGGTGGTGGGTAATAGTTTCCTCGGCCGCCTCGTCCGCCGAATCCGTCCTCCCTGCCGCCTCTTCCACTGCCTCTTCGCATTTGCTTGAACTGCCTGTCTCCTCCGGCGTAACCATAATCACCGCTACTTCCACCACCATTGCTGTCATTGTAAGATCGTTTGCGCGACTGCTGGGAGTTTCCATTGAAGACCCCAACGTTGCGCGCAGGGAATGTGGCACCGGTTATTGCTGTTATAGGTTGGAAGATAGGCGACGGAAGTGGTGATGACTGTGGAGGGACATAGCCGGGCACATAGGATTTCGCATGCATGACGGCGAAAAGCTCATCGACGAAAGGAGCAGTGTCTGTTTGCGCAAAGGAGCAGTTAGCAAATACTCGACTGGGGTATCTGTTCATTTCAACAATGGGGTATGGTTACATACTCTCCCTTAAAAAATCTTCCAGATTCTCAATAGCGCCTTTCCTCAATTCTTGCTCGGGTGAGTCTGCGCGGATAAGGGCGAGGACATAGTCGGCTAGAACGTCGGAGTCTGCGTCTGAGCTGAGATGGTGTGGCTCTTGTCAGTATTGCGCTCTTGAGCGGAGACGGAGCAGCCTCAACCTGGAGTAAGTCGAGAGCAAACATACATGTCTTCTAGCTTCTTCACCACCCAGATCTTTAGCTGGGCTGCCTCTTCGTCCGAAAGTATCATCTTGACCGACTTGTGTCCAGTGTAGATTCAATGCCCGCGGATCTTGACGGTGGTAGACTTCAAGTACCAAACCAAATTTAGTGCAGGCACTTTCAGTATTGTGCTAATTATGAGAATGGAACAATATATAATCATTTGCACCAGAGAAGCTCTTCAGTCCCCGGGTTTCGCTAGAATGTTTCCTGAGGAACTAGCCTTAATCTGACCTACCTCAATATTCTAAATTAGTGTCGCCCCCCCCTAAATTTTCAACCGGCTTTTTCTCTCGGCAACATCTGCAGTATGCGCCTTTTCTATATTAATTAAATACTATTACTATCTTTACTCGCAATCAATTGACACTTATTTATTTAGTTATCGATATCAAATTAGTCTATTGTATCTACTCTCTATAACTTATCTTCTAATATATCTACAAAAGCTCGCAATGCAACTCTTACAATTTATACGAAAAACATAGTTATTGTTGCAATCTAAATATATTGTTCTTTTTCTAAAAAATATATAAATAGATTGATTGTTAAGTTAAGTTTCGGTTTCAACTATTAGAATCGATCTAACTCGACAATTTTAGTATTAGAAATCGATTTAAAACTTGAGTCGATTTCTACTCTTTTTTTAAAATCGACTCGATTTAACTTGAGTCGATTTTCGATTTTAATATTAGAAATCGAATCGAATTGTTAAGAAATCGAAAACAACATTATTATATTAAAATATGCTAAAAATAATATAAATTTAGTTTAAAATTAGACTAATCGTTCGGGTCGATTTTTCCCTAAAATCGAAAACCTGATCCGAAAGTTATATCTAATTAGGTCAAACTTTAATCTAATATAGTTAGTAATTTTATAATTTATAAAATTTGATTCCAAACAATTAGTCTATTTAAAATTAGAGTTTTTTTATAAGTAATATAGCATAGTAATGCAATTAAAAACAAATATTATTAATATATCTTTTAATTAAATTTAATAAATTAACTATTTTTATTAACTTATTACTAAAAATAATAGAATTTATTAAAAATAACAATTTGAGTCTATTTTTCGAATTAAGTTTCGATTTTAACTATAGAAATTAATTCGACTTTTCGATTTTAACTTTAAAAATCAACTACTTCGCGGAATAAATTAGATATTTAGTAGATACAATTCGACTTAAACTTTTTCGTTCAAATTTGATTTTTTTTAGATAAAACTTAAATTTAATAACGCACTAAAATTAGAATAAAAAGACTTATAATTCTAGATATTTTTTTATGTATCTAGAAATTAGTAAGCAACTTAATAAAGTATATAGATATATAGTATTTGTATCTAATATATTGCAATTTATTGTTTATATTAAATTTTAAATATTTATATTTAGAAGTCTTAAAGTCTTCGATTATTTAATATAGTTTTTTAATATTAATTTCAAAGAATTAAAATTAGTAATTATTTTAGAATTTATATTATATTAAGTTTTATCTAAGCTTTTTTTATTGTTTTCTTTTTTTTTTTATTGTAAACATTATTTACAATTTATAATTTTGCAATTTCCTTTATATATTTTTAGACGTTCGATATCTTTATAATATTGTATTAATTTTTATTTTCTTTTGCGTTAAACAATAATCTTGTAATATATTCAAGATAAAAACTATTATATATTAAATTCTCTTTATCGAATTTAATTAAAACTAAAGATATATATTTTAAAAATATTAATTGTTATCTTTAGCAAAGAATTACATATTTACAATTAAAATATTTTAATAAACGTACAAAATTTAAATCGAATTTTATTATTATTAAGTATTTAATATAAATTGTTGTATGCAAGTTCTCTAATCTAAAGATTAATAAAATAAAAATAAAATACAAAACTATTACAGTTTCAGGCTAGACAAACTTTGTCCTCCGATTATCCTTCGAATCTCCGCTCTCTAGTCTCGAATATACTACGAATAACGTCTAGCGTCTGAACATTTATAGTACTTATATTTATTTTCTATATATAGTTAGTTTTGCATAGCTAGTATTTTTGTTAATCAACTATATATTAGCTATCAAAGCTCTAATTCTAATATAATACTAGCTATGTCTTTAAATACAATTTTGCAAACTATATATTAAAAATATTTATATCTACTATTTGTTTTTTGCTCTACGAAACGAGTTATAAATATAAAATGCTAGAACAAACGTTTTACAAAGCGTAACTAAATTGCGACAATAAATATCTCTTAATTGATATACAACTTAACAATATTTAATTTTGTTAACTCTTTAGTTAGTTTGCTAAAATAAATAAACAACAAATTGTTTTAACTACAATTTAATAAATTTGCTAAAATAGAATTAATAAATTTGTTAAAATAGAGAAACAACAAATTGTTCTAACTTCGACTTAATAAATTTGCTAAAATAATATTAATAAATTTGCTAAAATAAAATTAATAAAGTTGCTAAAATAGAATTAATAAATTTGCTAAAATAGAATTAGCAAATTTGCTAAAACAACAATTACAATACAATTTTGTTGTTGTTTTTAAACAATACTTTTGTTTTTATATATTAGAAGATTTGCTATATAACAATATAATACTTTAAACAATATCTATTTTCGATATCGAAAAATTTGCTTTGCAAATAGTATAAATTCTTTAACATTTATATAATATTAAACATATTTAAGCTCGAACTTCTACTTTTGTTTATAAATATTTATACTATTTATATTTTAATTATATTTACAATATAATTAACAAAAAAACAATTTTGAAAAACAAAATCAAGTTTAGCTTTAGCAAGAATTGCAAGTTATTTAAAAAATTCTCAATAAATAAAAATTAATTAGATATTAATATTATTTCTTGTTATAATTATTATTCTATAAAAGCTCTATTAAATTAAAACAATTTCGAAAACAATTTAAAACTCGAAGAGCATTTTAATTTATTTAAAAATAATATATTTAAGTTTTTGTTATTTGTTTAATTCAATTTTTACAAAACTATAATTAACAAACTAATTTAGATTGACCGTCGGATCGGGTTTCGGTTCCAACTATTGGAATCGACTCGACCCGACAATTTCAATCCTAGAAATCGACCCGAAATCCGAGTCGATTTCTATTATTTTGGAATCGACTCGAATTGCCAAGGAATCGAAAATAACGTTATTATGCCAAGAATTACTAATTTTAGAATAATTTTTTTTATTAATAAAATGCAATATTTGCACCTATAGGTTCTATAGATCTTATAGATGCAATTTATTAATAAAATGCAATAATTGTATCTATAGGCTCTATAGATCTTATAGATGCAATTTATTAATAAAATACATTATTTGGACCTATAGGCTCTATAGAATCTATAGGTGCAATTTAATTATTTTCTTTTTAAAAAGTAGAAATGCATTACTATAATGCATTACCTTATTATAATTTAAATAATTAAATATTATTAGATATATATTATAATATTGACTATATATTGACTATATATTGACTATATATTGACTATATATTGACTATTAATAATTATAATATAATTATTTAAATAGTCTTGGCGATTCGGGTCGATTTTTCGGATCGAGTTTCGATTTCAATTCTAGAAATTGATTCGACTCGACTTGGTTTTCGATTTCAACTTTAGAAATCGACTTGTCAAAACTTTCGAGTTAGATTGATTCGAATTGTCAAGATTCGAATCGATTAATCGACTCGAACTCGATTAATCGATTTGACGCGATCAGTCTAAACTAATTAAATCAAATTTGTTTAATAATATAGATTTGTTAAATATATTAATTCGATCTTTAATATATCGATTGTTAAATAGCAACTTTGCTTAATTTTATAACAAATATATTAAAAAAAAAAAAAAGTTAAATTAATATTGTACTCTGATTAATTAGCTCAACAATTTTAATAAAAATTAATAAAAAATATTTTAATTTCTATAAAAAGCAATTAAGAATAATGTCAAAAAATAGCTTTAACTACTTTATAAAAATAGTATTACTATTATCGAGTTTTAAATTAATAAAAAAATCAATTTTAACTTTATTTGTTAGCTAAGAACTTAAATTAACTTTTTAAAAACTTATTTAAATTAAGCGAAGTTAATAGTAAATATTTGCAACAAAATAATATATTGTTTTTGTTATAAACGCAATAATATTTTAGCTTAATACAATTTGTTTAAAACTATTATATATTAATTAAAACAAAAGTTTTTTTTTCGAAATAAAGAAATTGCTTTTATTGAGTCTACTTATATAACTTACAACTTTAACAACAATAACAAATATAATTATTTTTATAAATTTAACTTATAAGCAAAAAATCGATTTAACAATTTTTTTTTGTTTGTAATCTTAAATTAAAACTACAAAAAATAAAAAACAATAAATACTTTTTTAATTTCTTTATCTTTATTAAAAATCTTAAAAAGTTTAAACAATAAATTAGTATATTAATTTCTAAGTTTAATAGTATTTTTTAATATTTTGTTTTCGAAAAAGTTAAACTTAGTTTTATTGTTATTAAAATTATTAACAATATTTTTAAAAAAATTAAATATTGTTTGTTCGATAAATTTATTAATTATTATTTAACAATAAATAATCTATTTAAAGATTTTAAATACTTAATAGAACAATTTAAATAAAAAACAATACAATTTTGTTTAAATTATATTGTTCAAATTTGCTATAAAGAATATCGAAATCTTTAATTAATATATTAATTATTTTATATTTACAACAATTAAAGTCTCTATATTCGAAGTCGATAAAATATATTAATTTAATAAAAATTAAAGCTATAGACTTTAAAGTTGCTATATTATTTTAATAAACTATATTATTTTAAATTAATTTATTAGATTAATTTGTAAAATCGATCTTAAATTTCAACAAATAGAAAAATCTTATTTAATAATTATTTGAACTTTTATCTATATATAAGTTATTAATAGTATTAACAAACAAAATAATTGCATTAATATTACTAAGTTTTCTAAATATATTAATGCAAATACTTGTAATAACAATAACTTTAATACGCGTATCTCTACTTACAATTAAAAACAAAATATAGAAATATAATTTTAAACTCTTAAAAACAAAATTAAGTTTCTAAATCTTTGTCAAAAATATCTTAAATTAAAATATAAATTATATTATAGAGATGTTTTTTGCAAAAATAAATTAATTAAAACAGAAAATAAAATTTTTGTTAAATTTAAAACTTATAATATTAGCAACTTCGAACTAACAATATTTAGAGAAAATAGTTTTTCTAATATCTTAGATAACAACTTAAATAATTTTAGCAAATTAAAAAACTAAATATTTTTAATAAGAGTTGCAATTTAAAATAAAAACTAATATTTATAAAAAAAACAATAAAAAAGCTTAAAATTATATTTAATTTATATAATAAAGTTTTGTTTATTAAAATTGAACTTAATTCTAATATTATTAACAATAAATTGCTTAACAACTAGCAACTAAATTTTTATATTAAAATTTGCTCAAATTAAGTTTATTTGTTCTTCGATAAATATTATATCAAAACAATATTGCTTATTAATACTAAAGTTTTTAATAAAATTTCTATTAATAAATAATTTGTTAAATTTTATAAACTTTTTATTATATTATTTCAAAATTTTATTAAATTGCGTTTAGTTAATAACAAATTTATCTTTAATATTATTTATATTATTTAAGTTATTGTTAATCTTAGCAAATATATTAATATTTTATAATATTTAATAATTAAATTAAAACAATTTGCAATTGTTTTTAATATACTTTAAATAAAAAAGCATAATATATAAATTAGAAAAAATATATAATTTTTTGAGTTTAACTTCGATTATTGTATAAAGTATTGTTTGTTAAATTAATAATTGTTAAAAATCTTTAACAATTAATATAAGCAATTCAAATATTTGTTTTTGAAATCTTTTAATAAAATCGATATTTATTAAATAAGTATTTTTGTATTTTTGAAACTTGCTATTAAAGAAAATTACAAAATAATTGTAATATTATTTGAGTACTTTGTTATACTAAATTAATTAAAAAAAAACAATAGATATTTAGTTTGTGTTGCAAACAACAATATTATTATAGATATTACAATTATTATTTTCGATAATTATAACAAATTTTATATTAAATTTAAACAAGATTCTTCAAATATAAAGCAATTTAAAAAGCAAATATATTTAAACTTTAAATAATAAATTAAGTTTTTTAATTTACAAGAAGTTAACAAGTTGTTGTTTAATAAAAATATTAATTATATTATTAATTTTGTTTTAGAAGCAACTTCTTTAATTAAAAAAGTTTATAAAATATTTTGTCAAAAAAAAAGAGATTATTAGAGTTTATCTAAATAATATAAAAAACAAAAATTAAATTTGCAATAATATTTTACAATATATTGTTTCTATTTTAATAGTTAAAAAGTTTAATAAAAATTTACGCATCTACATAAATTATAGAAATTTTAATATTTTAACAATTAAGAATTGCAATATTTTATTGTTAATTTAAGAGATTTTGCAACAATTATACAAAACTAAATACTATAACAAATTCGATATTATTGTTATCTTTAACAAAATTCGAATATATCTCGATAATAAATACAAGACAATTTTTATTATTTGTTTTAATTTATTTAACTATATTATAATATCTTTTAAATTGTATAATATTTCGATAATATTTTAGTTTTTTATTAATAAAACTTTTAGTTTTTACTTGAACAATTTTTGCACAATCTATATAAATAATATTTTAGTCTACAATAATATCAAAAAGAAATACAAAAACTATATAAATAAAGTTTTTGCTAAACTTTATAATACAAATCTTTATTTAAATATTAACAAATATATTTTCTTTGTTAAACAAATTGAGTATTTAGATCTAATTATTACTATCGAAGAAATTCGAATAAATTTCGAAAAAATTAACTATATTTTTAAGTAAAAAACTTCTATTTGCGTGCACAATATATAGATTTTTCTAAATTTTGTCAATTTTTATTAATAATTTATTTATAATTATTTGAATTTAATTAAATCTTTGTCGATGCTTAGTAAACTTAAAAACAAGAGTTTAAATTTTTTATAACAATTTAACAATTTTAAAAATCTTGTATTTAAAATTTTTAAAATTTTTTTTGTTAATTAATTAATTTTTTATTATTTCGATCTTAATTTAAAGATTTAAATCGAAAATAATATTTTTGACTTTGTAATTGTTGTTGTATTTTCGCAAATAAATTCGAATAAATTGCTTTATTTAATAATTTATATATTTAAAACTATATTGTTCGCGAAGTATAACTATAAAATCTACAACAAAAAATTGTTAATTATTGTTTATACTTTTAAGATGTAATATTTAAAATATATTAATATATTTATCGAACAATCTATTAAAATTATTATCGATTATTATAATTTAAAGTATTTTATAATTATTAAGCAATTCAATTGTTATTAAGCTTGCTAGATCGAGTTTCTATTTAAATTTAATTTTAAAATTATCTATTAATTAAATATATTAAACGTGAAATTAAACAATTTAATTAAACAATTGCAAAATTTGCTTTTTAATAAGAATAATTCTTGTAATTAGTTTTAACAATAGACAATTTTTAAATAATATAATTTAAAATTAAATATAGTTAAAGTTATTGTATTAATTTTGCTATTATTAAGTATTATTTACAATTTAGTAACAAAATTGATTTGTTTATTTTAAAACTTTATTAAATTTAAACTAATTGCTAACAAAAGAATTGCAAAAATTTGCAAAAAGTTTATTCAAATTTTGCTAACAATTAACAAAAATATAGAATTATTTATACTTTTATTGTTTGCAATATCTATATTACTTTAACAAAATAAATTTTGTTTTGCTAAATCTTTTTTTTCGATTTTTTTGCTTACTATTGTTGTATTTACAATTTTTTATTCTATAATTTTTTTGTCTTTACTTGTTAATTTTTTTTTAAATATATTGGTTTTGTTTACAATTTAGTTATTTATATTTGCAATTTTTTTTAAAAATTTAGTTTTTGTTTGTTGTTGCAATTAATTTAATAAAAAAGAAGAAATCTAAAATAAAACTTAATTTCGAAATTTTTGTTTAACAAATATTAAAAATATATTTGTATAACAAAAAAATTAAATAGATTATTTAAACTAAGAAAGCTAATAAATAAAAAAATTTAATTATTTTTTGCAAAACAATTAAACTAAAACTCGAAAATTGCACAATAATTAAATACTTTATAATTAAAATTAAATATTTACTTGTTTAAGACAAAATATATATTTTTTAAAACAATGATAATATTCTTCGAATTAAAACAATTAGATTTTAATATAAATTATTAAGCGTTAAGTATCTAGATCGAATAATAATATTTAAAAAAATATAATATTACTATTATTAATCTATATTATATTTAGACGTCAAAAAATATATTAAAAGCTATTTGATTTGCAAATATATCGAATTATATTGCAAGTATAAATATAATCTATTAAAGTTTTTATTTATTTTAAATTGTTATTAACAAAATATGTTTTGCAATTTTATTATTTTTTTGTTGTTATATTGTTATAGAGAAAAGATATTCTAATATATTTTAATAATAATCGATAAATTATTTAAAAATAAAAAGTTTATACTTATAAACTCTTTAGAAATTAAGGTTTTTATTTAAATTTTTATTAATTTTGTCTAGCGTATTGAAAACTTTTTAACTATTATTGTTTTTAATAAAGATACTTAATTTATTGTTTATTTTTAACAATATTTTTGCAAAAGATTAAAAATTAAATCTAAATTGTTAATTATATTTTATTTAGAAATTAACAATTAAATTAAAAATATTAATATTGTTTTTAAACAATATCTTCGAATATATATACAATACAATTAAAATAACTAAATTAATTATTTTGCCATTGTTAAATTTGTTGTTAATAGCTATATTAGCAAGTCTATTAACTTATTTTTTTTGTTATTAAAAACTATTTTTTACAATTAGATTTAAAACTATTTAAAATTATTTTTGACAATAATACATTTGAAGCTTGTTGCAACATAAAAAATGTCGACAAAATTGTTAAAAAAGATTAAAATTTTGTAAAACTTTTTTTGTTAAAAGCTTGTTTAAATTTAAGTTAAATAAGTAAAGTTTATTAATTGCAAATATATTGCAATTTCGAAATTTAAAATTAATAATTAAATTATATTTAATACTTAAAATATTAAAACAATTCGATTATACAAGTTTTTAAAGTATAAAAATATAAATCTTTATAAAATTATTTAAACAATTAACAATTATATTTACAAACTAGAATTGCTCAAATTAATAAAGATTTATTTAGTATTTTATTTATAATTTTTCTATCTTAACAAAAGTAAGTTTTTGTTAAATTAATAAATTAAGATTTTATTGCTTGTTAATATTGTCAACAATATTAACAATAATAATTTCGAATATTATATTAAAGATATCGAAGCATTACAATACAATATATGCAAAAATAATAATAATATAAATTTAAGTCTAATTGTTACTAATTATAGACGCAAAATACTATAGTATTAAATTCTCTTTATAAACTACACAAACTATAACAATAAATCTAAATAATTAAACTACTTTATAATTAACAATTGCTCTAATTTTGTTGTCGACTTCTATTACAAATATCTAGATACAACAAAATCTTACTAAATATTTAAAACGTCTTCTAATTAATAATCTAATAAGTAGAATAATTTGCGTCTATATATCTTTTGCGCTTTGCTATTATTGTTACTTAATATATATCTACAGTTTTTGTTATTATACTTGAAATCGATTTTGAAAACGTATTGCTAATATATTACTATTATTAAGAGTTACTTGTTATATATTTGCAATTAAAATTAAATGTTTTTTTACATTAGACTTATTTAATATATTACTTTGTCTTTTGCGTTAATTAATAAGAATTCTAGAAACATATTATTAATATATTATTATTGTCGAAAGTTACTTAATATATACTCGCAATTCTTGTTGTTGTTTCTATAGTATTTCTATTAAATATTCTATACTATTGTATTTTATACATTAATTAACAAGAATTTTAAAAATATATTATTAATATATTACTATTGTCAAAAGTTAATTAATATATATTTGCGATTCTTGTTGTTGTCTCTATAGTATTTTTGTTAAATATTTTATAATTGTCTCTTCTAAAGATTCTTTAAATAAAAGTTAACTTAATATTTCTAAATATACGCACGATTGTATATAAATTGTTGTTAAGATACTTTTATATTATTTTCTCTCTCTATATAGTAGATGTAGACGAATGTGTTCGAATATAGTTAAAATTTAACAAATTTCGACTTTTTGATGTTATTATTTTCTTTTGTTGTTGTTAACTCTCTCTTAAATTATATAATCGATTTTTTAAATTATTTTAAACGCAATCAATCTTTATTTTGTTGTCGATTTTTCGATTTTTGTATTATAGAATTCGAATCTCTCTCTTAGAATTAAAGTTAATAATCTTTTGTATCTTCTTCAATTTTTTTATATTTAATATTTTTTTAAAATTTAATTACTCTCTTTTTTCTTTTTCTTGTTGTTGCTTAATAAATTGCTCGAAACTCGATTCTTGTTATTTAACAATTGTTCGATATTTTATTTTAAGTATTAGATTGTATTCGACAAATATATTTGATACTAATCAAAAATAGTCGAGAATTAATTAAAATATTATTTGCAACATATATACTTTTTGCTTTGTATATTATTGTTTTTTGTATATTTTGTTTTAAAATTTTTAACTATTTTTTATTTATTTAACAAATTTATTTTCTTATTTAATACGTATTGAAAATTTCAATTTTAATTGTCGAACAATATTTGATATATATTCGATATTAATCAAAACTTGTACTCGATAAACACTTAAAATTAATTAAAATTAACTAGAAATATTAATTAAAAAATTCAATATTGCTTTGTTGAAGCTTGCAAGTAGAAAAAAGAGATAATATTACAATTTTAAACTAGATAGACTTTGCTCTTTAATTATTTTTCAAATTTTTGTCTTTTAGTCTCAAATATACTATAAGTAACGTCTAGTGTCTTAATATCTATAGTACTTATATCTATTTTCTATATATAGTTAGTTCTGCATAGCTAGTATTTTTGTCAATTAATTATATACTAGTTATTAAAGCTCTAATTCTAACAAAAACAAATTAAACAATAAACATATTTTTAATTATAAAAATTACAATTATTTAGATACTATTTTGTAGATATTTAAGAATATTAAATTATTAATATAATTTTATTGCTAAAGCTCTTAAAGTTCGAACAAAACTATATTAAAAATTAAAGATTTGTTGCTTTAATAAAATTAATAAAATTAATAAAATTAATAAAATTAATAAAATTAATAAAATTAATAAAATTAATAAAATTAATAAAATTAATAAAAT
>JAABUS010002759.1_pt1 | contig 31504 bp, 32 predicted proteins | sample 5560161 | NCBI WGS metagenome assembly JAABUS01 (sample SAMN10711885, study PRJNA513376) | rock metagenome | isolation source: Antarctica rocks | place: Antarctica: Victoria Land, Trio Nunatak nord | collected 2016-01-04 | reverse complement strand
GTCCTGCGGTCCAGCTACCTCGCCAGCGTGAAGGGCGGCGTCGAGCTGAGCGTCAGCCTGCCAAAGCGGAGCGTGTCGATCTGCGTCGATCGCGACGGCATGCATCGGGCGATACAGGCCCTGGTGGGCGTATCGCTGGCCCGCGCGCTGCCGAGCTCGGCGGTCAAGCTTTCCGCCGGGCGACGGGGCGACGGCGCGGTAGAGATCCTTGTCAGTTGTTCCGTCGAGGGCGCGCCGGCCTATGCGACCGAGATGCCTGCGGCGGACGAGGCCGGTCAGGCGGCGTACCTGCATCCCGGCTCCGGCGCCGACCGGCTCGCGGTCGCGCGGCGGATCGTCGAGGCCCATGACGGCGTCCTGGTAACCGAGTCGCGGCTCAGCGGAGGCAGCCAGGCCCGCATCATTCTTCCTGTGCACATGACGCGGGACGACACCGGCTTTGCCTGAAGCCCGCCTCCAAGGGTTTTCGCTTGGAGGCGGGCGCTTAAGAACGGGCAACCAGGATGCGGTGCGGCTTGCGGCGTCTCAGAGCGGCGTGCCGACCGGCAGGCGCGACAGGCTGGCCAGGGTCGCGTCCACGGCCCGGAACAGTCCCCACGTCTCCTTATAGTCCGTCTTGAAGGTCGTTGATCCGGCCTCGATGTCGAGATGCCGGGCCTGAATGTAGCTTGTCCAGCGCCGGCTGGCTGGCTTGCGGTGATGGTAGTCGTGGCATGGCGCATCGCCGACCAGCACGACCAGCCTGACGAACCCCTGGATGATCAGCATGTTCGCCCACCAGCCGAGCCAGGCGAGCGCGCCCCGCGGCGAACCTGCCCGCGCGGCCGGCGGCATCATGCCCGGGAACACCCCGCCTGTGGCATGGCAGGTGAGGTCCCGGCCGCGGGTGGCGATCACCTCCGCGTCGGGAAAGCTGTGCTCGCAAAGGATGCGGCCGACCGTCGCGGCCTGCAGCAGCACGGTGACCGGCACCACCCAGGCCAGCAGGAAGGCGAGCCACTGCCCGGTCACCAGCGCAGGCAGCGCAAGCGCGGCCCATGCGGCGATGCCGATCAGGTTATGCCGGCGGTCATGCGACCCCCACGCCGCCTGAACCCGGCGGATGGCGAAGCGCGCGTGGAACAACGGCGAAGCCAGGCTGAGCAAGACCCGGCGACGCAGCACAGCCAGGTCCACCCCGGCCTCCAGCCGACAGGTATTGAACACGAAGTCGGCGAACTCGTCCTCCTCGGTCAGCAGCTTGTTGTTGCTGTGGTGCAGCATATGCTCTTTTTTGTAATGGTCGAAGTGCTTGAATAGCAGAACCGCCGAGACGAGCTGCCCGACCCACACATTGGTCTCCCGCGTTCGGAACACCGTGCCATGAGAGCAGTGGTGGAACACCACGACCTGGAAGAGCCCGAGGCCAGCCGTCGTAAGCAGCATGCCGAGGGGCACCAGGGACGGGCAGAGCTGGAGTGCTGCCACGCTCAGAACGGCGCCGAGCAGCGTCTGCAGGAGGGCGACGGCGACGAACCGCAGGGGTGAGCGTTCCCTGAGCGCCTCACCCGGTGCGGGCTGCGCCGTCAGCCAAGTCAGGAAGGGCTGCATGCCTTTTGGCAATCGATCGTGCATGGCGAGGCGCGGATTAACGGGCGCCGAAGCCATGCTCCAGGTATTGCCTTCATTAAGGATAGTGACGGGTAATGAGAATGTCATATTTGCTCTCCGGCGTGGATAAAGTTGCACGTGGTGCGTTGCCACCGCTGATACAGTAAACTCAATTGCTTCGTTTCCGGAATGTAAGATACGGAGCGTGAGAGTACTGTGATATCAGGTCCGGAGATTTGTTCTCATTGATTTCAGTTCGACCAGTTTTGACTATTATTTAACGTTGTTTTGACGTTTGGGACGCTTTGCCTCACGAGGCGAGTTGACCCCTGTTTGAAACAAATATTTTCAGACATAGGACGGGCGACGCCGCGCCAGCCGCCCCAGACCGCAGCGCGGCCTGCGCGGTCAGAGCGCCCCGGTCACGACCCGTTTGCGAAACAACACGGCGAGGCGAGGCGGCATCGCGACCGGGCCGTGGTAGCGCCCGCGGCTCACGTCACTAGTGCTCAGCACAGCAAAGCCGTCCTGCCACTCGCCCCGATCCACCTGCTCCGGCCAATCGTCGCCGCGCCATAGCAGGGGCCGCAGGCCATCCGCGTCCTCGATCCAGTGCCAATCGCTTTTTTCGGGATTATCGGGGTAGCCGTCCCAGACGCGGGAGTCATACATGGCAGACGCTTTCCATACTGTTGGTCAAACAAAGACGCAGGAACTGCGTCCAGGAAGTCCAACACGTTTCCAATGCAGATTAATAGTAGTTACGAGGCTGGATTGGCATTTCACGCGAGCACGAATGCTTGCGGAGAGCAGCGCCTGCTTCGGCGTGTTCCACCCATGCAGGTCGAGGGGACCGCTCTGCTGCCGAACGACCTCGCTTCGGCCGGGGCAGTCCTCAACCCAGTGTTGTATTTAACAGTGCTGCAAGCCTGAATGCCTCATTCACCACCTTTCGCCCGCGGGGCGGGACCTCTATCGTCAATGCACAAACAGGCTAACAGGGAATCAAACGTCATGGATATCGACTGGAAGGCCGAGATCAAGCGTCCGGTGACACTCGCATTGGCCGCACTGGCCCTCGTTGGGTGGATCTTTGCGATCTCGCAGGTATCGTCAAAATCCGCTTTGCGCGCCAGCACGTCGGCACAAGTCGGCCAGATGACGACCGAGCAGCAGCAGCTCACGACGCAGCTCGATCAGCAGCAAAAGGCGTCCGGCACGCTTGCCGACCTGCAGAAGAAAACGGCTGAAACCACCGCGGCGGCCAACAAGGCCACGCAGGACCGCGATGCCGCCGCCGCCGCGCTCGCCACGACGAACACGGCGATCGCAGCCGCACAGCAGGGCCGCACCGACGCGGAAGCACAGCTCAACGCTGCCACCGAGCAACTCACCCAGCAGCGCGCCGCCAGCGCCGAGGCCGAGAGCAAGCTGGCGCAGAGCAAGGAGGCAGCCGCCAAGCTCGACAGCGACGCCGCGACCCACACGCAGGAACTGGCCGACGTGAGCAAGCGGATTGAGGCTGCGCACACGCAGGAGGCCGAGCTGCGCCAGTCGATCCTGCAGCTCACCCAGGAGGCGGCCACCCGCTCCGCCGACATCGCCAAAGCCGAGGCTGCGCTGCAGCAGACCCAGCAGGCGGCCGCCCAGGCACAGGCCCAGATCGCGGACGCGCGGACGCAGCTTGATCGTTCGACCACGCAGCGGACCGACGCCGAGCAACGGCTGGCCTCGCTGCAGCAGTTGCTTCCCACCGCGCAGACCGCGGCAGAGGCGGCACAGAAGCGGCTGACCGACACGACCGGCCAGGCCGAACGCGCGACACAGCAGGCCACCGCTGCCGAGCAGCGGCTCGCCACGTTGCAGCAGCAGGCCGAGGCTGCCCAGACCAGCAGCGCTTCGGTGCAGAAGCAGCTTGCGGATGTCCAGACGCAACTCGGCCAGCTTACCGAGCAGCGCAGCGCCGCCGAACAGCAGCTTAAATCGCTGCAGGCCCAGGCCGACCGTGCACAGCAGGACCGCGCCGCGGTTGAACAGCAGCTTGCCGACAGCAAGGCGCAGCTCGCTCAGACTGCCGAGCAGCGCAGCGCCACCGAGCAGCAGGTAAAAACGCTGACGGCACAGGTCGAGCGCGGGAAGCAGGACGCGTCCGACGTCGAGGCCCGGCTGGCTGATGCGCGCCGGCAGTTGGACCAGACCACCAGCCAGCAGACGACCGCCGGGCAGCAGCTCAACGCGCTGTTGCAGCAGGTGGCGGACGCCAAGGCGGCGGCTGCCTCAGCCTCAGCTACGCCGGCAGCCGAACCACCCAAGTAGCGGACGGCTGTCGGGCGTATCCGGTGTGTCCGCCTGCACCGGATACGCTAGGCGGACATGCACTGCTGGCAGTCCGTCAGAAATCAGCAAATGGTTGCCCAACTGACCCGACCCACAGGCGACAAAGGGGGGGCAGTTAGGAAGCCTTATTGGGTTGGGCTGCCTTGCCCTGCTCACGGCCCCGCCGTCCTTGGCTGCGGCGCCGGCACCTTCATCCGAAAGCCTCCAGGCGTGCGCCCGCGCCGTCAACGCCGAGCACGCTCCCGGGTCGCGCGATGCGGCGCTGTCCAAGGGCGTCAACGGACCACCCTGTTTGACAAGGCGCCCGCTGTGCAGGATGTCGCCGATATCCGGACCCTGAAAGCCGTTGGGATCCACCAAATCCGTATCCCGATCGACCCGGTATGGGTGCTGTCCTGGCCAGCAGGTGGCGTCACCGACGAGAAGCTGCGCCGTTTGGATGCCGTCGTCTGCGCCGCGCTGCGCAATGGAATTGTGGTGATCCTGGACAATCACCGGGGCGACCTGCATCCCGTAGACGCCTCCAGCGAGGCCTCGCTGCCGCGGCTTGGCGCAGCGTGGGACAGGTTCGCGGCGCGCTATGCGGCTAGCGCGCGCTGCAGGCGGAGATCGACGGGGCCGCAAATTGGGCCCGGGCAAATCACCTCCAACTGATCGTCACCGAGTTGGGGGTGCTCAACGGCGCCATTCCGCCAGCCTCCCCTGCAGCGTGGCTGCGCGACGTTAAGCAAGCGCTGGAACAGCAATCAATCGGCTGGACAGTTTGGGAGTATCGGGGCGGCTTTAGCGTCGTGTCCGACCTGAAGACTCCTTGCGGCGCACGGGCGTCAGCCAGGACTGCGCTGGGGCTCTGCGCAGCCGAACGGCAGGCGCGCTAGCCGCATTACGCGCCGCGAGCCGAGCGTCGGGTCCCCGCCGCAGATCGGTGCGTGCGGGCTATCCGAATAGCGTGGGCCGGGTGAATGCCGGCAACATCGGACGCCGGAACCAAGCCGCCTGCTCCAGGTCACGTGACCCATGGTCGTCGGCCGTAAGCCGTGTAGCTGCCGCGCGCCGACGTCCGTCAGTATTGGCCTCGATCATGCGGCCCAGGCCGAAAAGCATGCCGGGCACGACAAATAGCAAAAACACGGTGCAGGCGAGGACGAGCAGCATGGCGATCTCCTTGGCCCTGTTGGGCGTGGCTTTCCAGAGATTTATGGTGCTCAGCCGTTTTGCAAAGGTTTAAAGCTTAGCGTCGCACCCGACAGCGCCTGTCGCCTTCAACGTCACCTGTCGCCATAATCGGGCCGCGCACCCATATCGCACTCATGCCGATCCTACTCCTGCTGTTCGTTCTCGTTTCCGTTGCAACCACTGGGTTCGGCCTGGTGTTGCGCGCGCGTCAGGCCGCCCACGTCGCCCGCCACCGCAGCGCCGTGCCGCCAGGTTTTGCCGAGACGGTCAGCCTCGCGGAGCACCAGCGCGCCGCCGACTATGAACGGGCGCGGTTGCGCCTGGGCGGCGGCGGCGCCGTATTTGGCCTGGTGGTGGGGCTGGGCTGGGCCGTGTTTGGCTATGACGCACTCTATGGCTGGGCCCAGGACCTGGTGCCGCCCGGCCTGACCCGCAGCGTGCTGTTCCTGGTCGCGGCCAGCGCAGTGGCTTCGGTCTTGGACCTGCCGTTCGCTCTCCTGCGCACCTTCGGGGTGGAGCAGCGTTTCGGCTTCAACCGCACCCGCCCCGGCGCCTTCGCCCTGGACCGGCTGAAGGGCGCCGCGCTCTCCCTAACAATAAGCGTGCCGCTGCTATACGGCCTGCTATGGCTGATGCGGCAGCCTGGCCCATGGTGGGTGTGGGCCTGGCTCGGCCTCGTCCTGCTCATGCTGGGCATGATGAACGCCTATCCGCGCTGGATCGCGCCGCTGTTCAACCGCTTCACGCCGCTCGACGGCCCGCTGCGCACCCGGATCGAGGGCCTGCTGCGCCGCTGCGGCTTCGAGGCTTCGGGCCTGTTCGTCATGGACGCGTCCCGCCGGTCCGCCCACGGCAACGCCTACTTCTCTGGCCTCGGCCGCAGCAAGCGCATCGTGCTGTTCGACACGCTGATCGCCGGCAACAGCGAGGCGGAGCTGGCGCACGAGCTCGGCCACTTCAAGCTGAACCATATCCTGATCGGCCTATTGCAGACGGCGGCGCTGCTGTTCCTGGCCTGCTTCGCCGTTGGCTGGCTGTGCCGGCAGCCCTGGCTGCTGCCCAGCTTCGGCATCGTGCACCAGGACGACGCCCTGGCGCTGATCGTCGGCATGCTGGTGATCCAGGTCGCCGGGCCGGTGCTCGGCATCGCGGGCAACTGGCTCAGCCGGCGTCACGAATACCAGGCCGACGACTTTGCCCGCCGCATGGTGGGCGCCGCGCCGATGATGTCGGCGCTGATCCGCCTGTCGCGCGACAACGCCAGCACGCTGACGACCGACCCGCTCTATGCGCTGGTCAACTTCAGCCATCCCCCGGTGCCGCTGCGCGTCCAGCGGCTGCGGGAGGCCTAGATGCCCGGACGCGTCTGGCCGCGCATGGGGCGAAAGCCCTGGAGCGCGTCGTTGCCTGGTCCTGCCTGCGGCCGCGGCGGTGCGGTCGTGCTGTCCGGTGCCGCGGTGGTGGGCGCCGCAGCTTCCGGTTCAGGCAGCGGCTGCGGCTCAGGCTCCAGCACCGTCGCGCGATCGTCCAAGGGTTCCGGGGCCGGCGCCGGTTCCGGCCTGGGCTCCGGCATGGGGAACAACGGAACGGGGCTGGCCCGCGGCGGTTCGATGAAGGGCTGGCCGACGTACGGCGGCGGCAGATAGAGCGGCGTCGGATAGGGCGGGTAGGACGGCGACACGCAGCCCGCCAGCAGCGCCCCACCCAAGGCAAGCGCCAGCCAGCGGATCATCAACCAACCCTTATGGAAGCGGCACATTTCGTGGCAGTGGTCACAACAGGTTCTCCAACGGCGTCTCAAGGTCGCGCCATGCTACAGCTTGCGGGCGCGGGGCTGAAGCATGCGCCAGTACTCGACCGGGAACAGCCGCTGGATCAGCGTGATGCGCTGGGCGTCGCGGCCGACCAGGACGCGCTTCTCCCGCCGCTCGATGCCCCGGACGATGCGCTCGGCGGCGGCCTTCGGGTCGAGCCGGAGAAACTTGGTCCAGACCTCCATCTGTGCCTGTGTCTCGGCATTGCTCAACCCGGTGCGCCGGGCACTGGCCGCGATCGCGGTCCGCACGCCGCCGGGGTGCACCACGGTGACACCGATGGGCGAGCCCTCCAGCTCGTGCCGCAACGCCTCGGAGAAGCCGCGCACGGCGAACTTGCTGGCAGCGTAGGCGGCCTGCCCGGGCGGCGCGATGATGCCGAACACGCTTGACAGGTTGACGAGCTGCGCCGCCGGCTCACGCCGCAGCAGCGGCAGGAAGGCGCGGGTCATCCGCACGACGCCGCCGAAGTTGATGGAGACCAGCCAGTCGAAGTCCGCAGGCGAGACCTGCTCGAAGGCCCCGCCCAGCGCGACGCCGGCGTTGTTCACCAGCACGTTGACCCGGCCGTGCTCGGCGAGCACCGCGTCCGGGAACGCCGCCACGGCGTCGTTGTCGGCAACGTCAAGCCGGTGCTCGCTGACCTTGACATTCGCGCGGCGTGCCCGGCCCGCCACATCCCGCAAGCCGGCCATGTTCACGTCGGCCAGCGCAAGGCCACAGCCGCGGGCGGCCAGCGTCTCCGCCAGCGCCGCGCCGATCCCGCTTGCAGCGCCGGTCACGACAGCCACCCCGCCCTGCAACGGAAACATCATCGCCCGCCTCGGTCTTGCGCTGCACGGTCCATCGGTATCCCTTGTCGGTCACATCAGGCTTCGTGGACTACCGCGTTTGCCGCGTCTTGTCTCAGCAAGCGATGCCGAGGTCGATCCGCTCGGCCGGTTCCGGTATCGCCGCCACTCCAACAGCGGCGTATGTTGAGCCGTGCTGCGCCATGGGGCATAGCGACGCGCTGGGCCGGATTTTGGAGGAAGCTGCGATGGCATTACTTGTCCTGACGCTGGTCGGACCGGATAGGCCGGGGCTGGTCAGCAGCCTGTCGAAGGCACTGGCCGGCTGCGGCGGAAGCTGGCTGGAAAGCGAGATGGCCCGACTGGCCGGACAGTTCGCAGGCATATTGCTGGTCAGCGTCCCAGACGCCCAGGTCGATGCCCTCACGACCGAACTGCAACTGCTTGAGGAGGGCCACTTCCGCCTCACGGTGCAGCGGGCCGACCCCGAAGCGACGCTGCCGGCCCACCGGACATTCCAGCTCGACCTTATTGGCCACGACCGGCCCGGGATCATCCGCGATATCGCCCGGGTGCTGGCCGAACGGCGCGTCAACATCGAGGAGCTGACCACCAAGGTCACCAGCGGGGCATTCTCCGCCGAGCAGATGTTTCAGGCGACCGCCCGGCTTCGCGTCCCCGACGGTGTCGAGGCGGCCGAGCTGAAGGAGATCCTGGAGCGCTTGGGAGACGAGATGATGGTCAGCATCGCCGTCCGGGACGCGACGGCCCAGAGCTGACCGGGACGGGTCACGTTCCCCAGCAACAAGCCTTTCTTGGATGAACCCCATGCATCTCGCCAGCCTGTCGGCCATGATTTTAGGCGCCCTGCTGATCGTGCCGTCCGGCTGGGCGGCTGGGCCGGACACGCCGGTCGGCCGCTGGCTGACACAGGACAAGGAGGCGGTGATCGCCATCGAGCCCTGCAGCACCGGGCTATGCGGGCGCATCGTCGGCGTCACCCTCGACCACCCCACTGACCCCTTTCCAACCGATCATGAGGGCCATACCCAATGCGGCCTCACGATCATCCGCAACGCCGTGCCGGACGGCGGCCTGGATTGGAAAGCGCGGATCACCGATCCTCGCGACGGCAAGATCTATCAAGCACGGCTGCGGCTCGACGAGCAGCACCGCCTCCGCGTGCGCGGCTACATCGGCATTCCCCTGCTCGGGCGGACCGAGGTCTGGACGCCGTTCCGTGCCGACATCGGAGATAACTGCCGGTTGCCAGTCCTGTAGTCCTGGGCGTCTGGAATACACCAAGCCTACACGCTGGTGATCACCGAGTTCCGGCCGTCGTCGGCGTGCATCACATGGCCGCGCCAGACGACCCGGGCGCCGAGGTAACTGGCGACGACCTGGCTGACCGACATGGCGTCGCGGAGCGGCAGCAGCCAGACCGGCACGGTGATCGCCGGCCGCCAGCCCTGCAACAGCAACCGGTTGACCCGCCGTGCCGCAACGGCCCGGATGGCCCATGCCGCGGCGAACAGCCCCACGGACCAGGTCGACCCGGCAGTCAGCACGCAGGCGCTCGCGGCCCAGAACAGCGGGAACTGCAGCACGGAGGTGATGAACAGTGCCGGTTCCAATGCCCGGATGGTGCGCGCCCAGCGCATCTCGTGCTGCCAGAGCGCGCGCAGCGACCCCTCTGGCACGGCGGTCATCGGCACCGTGCCGGCCAGCCCGACCCGCAGGCCGAGCTGCCGGACCCGCTGGGCGAGCACGTTGTCGTCGGCCAGGTGCCTGACCAGGGCCTCCAGCCCACCGATCCGCGCCAGGATGTCGCGGCGCAAGGCCATGGTGGTTCCCAGGCAGTCCTCGCGGCCCAGCGCACGGGACAGCAGCGCCCCCGGCAGGAACGAGTGGCTGATGCCGGTTGCGCCGAGCTGGGCAGCCGGACCGGCCGTCGTTGGCAAGCCGACGCATAGGGTCGTCACCAGGCCGACCCCCGGCGTTTCCAAGCTGGCGATGATCCGGTTGAGGTAGTCGGGCGGCACATGCAGGTCGCTGTCGGAAAACACCAGAATGTCGTGCCGTGCCAGCGGCATCATGTTGATGAGATTGCTGATTTTTCGATTTGATCCATGCAATGACGTGTTGATCGCCACCGCGATGTCGCAGGCCGGAAACAGCTGCCGGACCCGCTGCACCGCAAGCAGCGCCGGGTCGTTGGCGTCCTGCACGCCGAATACGACCTGGAATTCCGGGTAGTCCTGGCTGCAGATCGAGGCGAGCGCCGCCTCCAGCAGGGGCTCGTCGCCGCAGAGTGGTTTCATTACCGTGACTGCCGGGCGACGTTGGGTGGGACAGGGCGCCAGGGCGGCAAAGCGCTGCACCGCGACGGCGCCGGCCGCGACGGCAACCAAGCCGCATGCCGCCAGCAATGCGGTCAGCCAGCCGATCAGGTCGAGGATGGTCGTCGAACCGTCCAGCAACTGAGCACCGGTCAACGGACGGCCAGCCGCCAGAGCGCAAGCCCGACGAGGCCCACCAGGACCTCGCGCATCCGCTTGATCAGCGACAGCGCCAGGGCCGGCCCGATCGGCAGGCCAAGGGCGGCGGCGGCCAGCACGAAGCCGCCCTCCTGCGCACCCAGCGCCGCCGGGATCGCGAAGCCTGCGCTGCGGGCGGCCATGCCGAGGCTCTCGACCGTGAATGCCTGCAGCGGCGTCGTCGGCACGCCGAGCGCGTTCAGCACCGCCCAGGTCTCGATGCTGCCCAGCACCCAGGCGAGCAGATGCAGCCCGACACAGCGCAGCAGCGCCACGGGCTGACGGTAGAAGTCGAGCGCCGCCGCGTGCATCCCGTCGAGCGACGCGCCGGCCAGGACCGGCCAGCGCTGGGCAATGCCGCGCAGCAGCGCCTCCAGCGCGCGCAGCATGCCAAAGCGTTGTGCCAGGAGGAGTGCCGCCGCGGCTGCCGTGCCAGCGAGCAGCGCCTCCAGCCATATCTCCCAGCTCGCCCCATGCGACAGCCACGCCAGGGCGCATAGGCCCGCCACCAGGAAGGCCACCTGCGTCAGCAGCTCGACCGTGACGTCCACGATCACGCTGGCGCCGGCCCGGCTCGGGGCGAGGCCATGCCGGGACAGCAGCCGGGCACCCACGATCTCGCCGCCGATCTGGGCGACTGGCAGCAGCGAGTCGATGCCCTCGCGGATAATGCGCAGGCGATAGAAGATCGCGACCCCCGGCCCCGACCCGGCAAACAGGGCGCGCCACGCCACCCCGGCCAGCCATAGCTGTCCCAAATGGAGCCCGACGAGGCCCGGCAGGACCCATGATGCCCGCGCTATGCCGGCACGCTGCTCGGCGATGCCGTCCCAGTTCGACACGGCGCCCAGAACGACGCCCGCGCCCACGACGGCTCCGAGGATGACGGGCCAACGGTGGGTGGATCGAGGCTGGGCGCCCTCGGCGTCAGACCCCGGCACAGATCGCCCTTGACCATAGCAATACGGCGCCGTTCATCCGGTCCAGGCCGGGCAGCGCTTCCATTTCTTCCAAGACCTATCTTCCCGAACCAGTGATCACGTCCGCCAACATGGGGCTTTGTTAGGGTTTGTTGCAAATGGCCGGGGCGGGCGCGGCTGGCCTCCGCCCCGCAAACCTGCCACCCGAATAGGCCCTCAGGCTATCCGACAGCACTCCTGAATGATCAATACACCCTTTGAGCATAGCTTCCTAGCATTGACAGTCTGTTTGCAATAATCCTGTTGAACTTGCTCCTCAGCGGCAAAACCAACGCCTGTAGATGGGTTGAGGGATTGTGCAAAACTCTCCCTAAGTGCGATACCGCACCATCGTGTTCGACAAGATTGCCGAGAACTGAAGCAGAGGGAGCACTGCGATGGCTGCACAAACAATTCCCAATTGACTTTCAATGAAAAGTTCGACGCGTTGTCCCTCAACAATGGCGCTGGCGGCACCTGGTCGCTTGCCTTCAAATACAGCCCCAACGGCTCAGGCGGCGGCGGTACGAACTCCTGGGAGGTCAACCCGCTGTGGGGTCCCACGTCGAGCGCCGACGCAAATGTCTGTTCGGTCAACGACGGGGTGCTCTCGATGGCGATCAAGCCAACGCCCGCTAGCGTCAGCGCCGCCGTCGACAACGCGCCGTTCCTCGCCGGGCGGCTCATAACCGGACGCCTATGGCGGTTCGACGGCCACGGACAGGAACCTCTACGTGGACGGCGTCTCGGTTGACGGCACTCCCGTCAGTGGTGCGGCGGCCATGCTATGGACCGCATCAACCCAGCACTTCTCTGTCGGTGCCGCAACCCAGGTCTAGCGGAGCCAGGGCTATTGCATATGACCATTGAGGGCGAGGGTTGCTGGTTGGACCGTGGCTGGCGTTTAACGCGGGGTTCGGCGTTGAGGCCCTGGCATGGAAGAGTTCGTTGCCTGTTTTGCCGCGGTCGTTGACCCGCGGCAAGACGATGCTCGCCGTCTTGGCCTTGAAGGGCAACCAAGGACGCCTGCACGACGACGTGCGAACCTTCCTTGACGACCCCGCGCGTCCGGTCGAGGCCTCTCACACCACGGTGGACGGCGACCATGGCCGCATCGAGACCCGCACCAGCCTGGTTTCAAGCGACATCGGCTGGCTGCGGAAGCAGCAGGCCTGGCCGGGCCTGGGGCCATCGGCAAGCTCGTCCGCACCCGCGAGGGCGGCACGCAGTCAGCACCGAAACCGCCTACTCCCTGCTCAGCACGGCCTACCTGCTCAGCACGGCATTGTCCGCCGCTCGTCTCGGCGACGTCGCTCGCGCGCACTGGGGTGGGGAGAACGGCCTGCATTGGGTGCTCGACGTGATTATGAACAAAGGCCAGGCCCGCAACCACACAGATCAGGGGCCACGTCACATCGCCTTGCTACGCCGTCTCGCCCTCAATCCTGCAAAACTTGCGGGATCAAAAGAGCCTGCAAAAGGCAAGCTCCATCGTGCTGCTCTAAGCAACGTGCTCCTTACACGTCTCCTCGCCCAGTTCGGCAAAACTCAAATGCGATTGCCCTGGGCCAAGAACCCAAAGTCGTTGACACGTTCCAGCGGGTGTATGACGTGGCGGTGCGCGAGGCGCTGATCGTGGTCTGGGAGGCATCGGACCGGGTTTGCGGCAAACGGCTGCGTCCGCTGGTGCCGTTGCTGATCGATACGATGGAGCGGCACGGGCACCTTCGACTGGCGCCGGAGGTGCGCGGCAGGCTGTTGGCGATGAACGCTGCGACGATTGACCGGGCGCTGCGTGAGGTCAGGGGGCAAGCGGGAGAAAGGCGTCGTCGCGCGTCGCCCTCGGCTGGCGTGCGGCGCAGCGTGCCGGTCCGCACATTTGCCGACTGGGACGACCCGGCGCCGGGGTTCATGGAGGCTGACCTGGTGGCGCATGACGGGCCGACGGCGGAGGGCAGCTTCGTGCAGACGCTGACGCTGACGGACATCGCGACCGGGTGGACGGAGTGTGCGCCGCTGCTGGTGCGCGAGCAGACGCTGCTGACCGAGGTGCTGGCGGAAGTTCGCAAGCGGCTGCCGTTCCCCCCTGCTCGGGTTCAATACGGACAACAACAGCGTGTTCATGAACGAGACCGTGCGGGATTATTGCACGGAGGCTGGAATTGAGTTCACGCGCTGCCGGCCGTATCGCAAGAACGACCAGGCCCCTCCGGCGGCTGCTTCGCAGATGGATCGCAAGGGCGATGGTGGAGCAGAAGAACGGCGCTGTGGTCCGGCGCATCGCAGGCTACCGGCGCACCGTGGGCCTTGAGGCGGCAGCGACGTTGGGTCGGCTCTATGGGTCGGTTCGCCTGTTCGTGAACTTCTTCCAGCCCTCGTTCAAGTTGGCTAGGAAAGTGCGCGATGGGGCGAAGGTGACGAAGCGCTACCATGCCCCGACCACTCCCTATCAGCGGCTGATGGCCGATCCGCGCACGAGTGACGAGGTGCGGCGCCGGGTAAGCGCTTTGCACGCCACCCTGGACCCCGTCCGGCTATTGAGCGAGATCCGTCTGGCGCAGCAGCAGCTCGTCGAGATCGCCGACCGGCCGGTGACGGGCGAAGCCGCGGTGCCGAGTGCGCCGACGCTGGTGCAGTTCCTCCTGGGGCTGCGAACCTCGTGGCAGGAGGGCGAGGTGCGTCCGACAGCCAAGCCGAAGAAGAGGGTCGCCCCGTATTGCCGTCACGTCCCGGACCCGTTTGAGGCGGTGGCGGCGCAGGTGCGCAGGTGGTTCGAGGCCGAGCCGTGGCGGACAGCGCGCGAGCTGCTTAAGCGGCTGCAGGGTGAGCACCCCGGCGTGTATCCGGACGGACAGCTGCGAACGCTGCAACGCCGGCTCAAGGGCTGGCGGCGCGAGGTCACGCTCACGTTGGTGTTTGGACCGGCTGCTATTGACGAGCAGGCATCCGTCGCCTCGCCAACCCCACTGCCGTCCGTCACGTAACGTAACAGGGCCATGCTCTACGGTCGTAGACTGAAGGGCCACCTCACCCCTCTGCGAGCTTCAACGGGCGGGTCGGCCACCGCGCTGACCGGCACGTCCGAACGAGCATCGTCTGTGACATGGGATGGTTCGGCAGCGGCAAGCAGGCTATGAAACCAGGGTGCATTTGGCTGCGACAACTCTCGGTGCTTCGGGAGCATTTTCGGGTGAGGCAGCACGACCGGCCATTCGGGCTGTCGCGCTACAAGGTCGGATTACCATGCTGGAAAAGCACCATCGGTCCTGCCCCGGCTTCGCTGTAAGCCATCTGTGAGCCAAGGGCCTCGATGCGTTTCGCCTCATGCTGAACCATGAAGGACTTTGAAATCCGAGCTCTGGTTTGGTGGAGCGGGGCACCCACGGGCTCGAGTTCGTGGTGCAAGCGATTCTATCGGGTCAGCTCCAGCAAGACCGGATCACGTCGTCACCACGCGAGTTTTTGCGCTTCCACATTGCCAAACAAAAGAATGGTCGAGATGAGGCCTTGTTCATCGAACGTGAGGACGTCGTAGCCGGAGAAGCCAGGACTCCCCTTGGCGTCAACCAATTGCCACTCGGCCAGTGCATAGGCTCCCCAACCGACCATGCTGTTCATCCGAAACGATCCGCCTGGGCTGCGCACCTGGAAACCCTCCAGATGTTCCACCACCTCGGAGAGCCCACAGCGCGTTTGCTGCGGATTCGTAAAAACGATCTGCTCGGACAGACTCTCGCGAAGCATCCGCGCCCGCTCGGCATCGGGAATTGCAGACCATGCGGCAAGGTAGCGATCGTACGTTTGCACCCGTTCGTCAGACATGACCTCGAACCTGTTCGTTGAAAGTGAGTGGTTGCATCGCGTGTTTCATTGACATGTCCTGTCCCATGACTCGTTGGACCTCCGTTGGACGTGTCAGGCGACGTTCCTTGGAGATAAGCCACCGACGCAGGGACGCGCCGACCATCGACACCGCGAGTTCCAGAGCAGCGAGGAACACCGGCAGTGCGGGCGAACCGGGCTGGACAAAGCAAGACGCGGCCCGCCCGCAGCTGGCGGGCAGGAGCATTGCGGGTAGGACTTCAGATGCATTTCGACGCACGCGAAGCTGACGATGGGTCCAGACCAACATGGCGCCCGACCCGCCCACAGAGCGCCTGGGAAGCGCGATCGACTGTCCGGCCATGGCCATCGGCGCTTGACCCAGATGCCGCTCCGTTGGCGACCAAGGGGACGGAGACCGAGTGTGACGTTGGTGCAACCCGTCATGGCTGCGAAAGGTCCGAGGGCGGGCGTGCAAACCGCCAGCACAGACATGCCCCTGTGGCGGACGGCGGCCGGTTCGCGATGCCTGGCGAGCGGGGAGCCTTGGGTCATGAGCGCGCAGGCCCTGCAAGCAGAGCCGGAAAGATCAAGCGCTTGAAACGGTCGAGAGGCGCAGGTGTGCGCTCGATTTTCATGCGGAGCATAGCCCCCTGCCATGCTTCCAGCAGCGCGGCGCCCGCCTCTTCGGAATCGAGATCGGCACGAATTTCGCCAGCCATCTGACCTTGCCGGATCACTTGCGCGAAAGATGGCGTCCACTCGGCAAAAATCTCGCTGAGGCGCTGGCGGATGGTCTCGCTATGCTCCGCGGCTTCCAGCCCCATGTTCCCCGCCAAACATCCGTATCGCCACCCGGCCGCGGCGAAGAGCTCGGCAATCGCTTCGAAGTAGGCATGAAGGCGCTCCATGGGCCCACGGCTGTCATCGCTCAGCGTCCGTGCGATGACAGCGCGGATCTGATCGAAGTAGTGATTGAGAACCGCCACCCCGAACTCGTCTTTCGAGGCGAAGTGGTTGGTGAAGGAACCTTGGGCGACGCCCGCCGCAGCAGTGATTTCCCGCAACCCCACGGTTGCGAACCCACGCTGGTGCACGGTCCGCATTCCCGAACTGACGATTTTGTCTCGAAAGGAAGGACGACCCATTCAGGCATAATACGTTCGAACGTATATAAGTCAAGCCAAAGTTGGTCGAAGCGTCGGACTGGCTGGTCACTTCGCCCCAAGTCCGCCATGCCGCTGCAGCCATGCTGCTCATCAAGCGATTAGCTCCAATACCGTTCACTTTGCGATTTGGATAGCGGCGGCGACGTCGATCCGCGTGATCGGCTATGGCGTGCGAGGGCGCAGCGGACAGCCGCTCATCTTGCGCTTGACCCCGCGCGGCACCTGCCTGCTGCGAGAACTCGCCACGCGCTCTTCCAGGATCTAGTCCAGCACTTCCTCATGCAGGGCGAGCCTGTGCCGAGGGGGGAAAGCCGCAAGCAGCGGCAGCTTGCGGCGCACCACGCGCACGGCATGCAGGAACGACAGCCGGCCCGCGCCAAGCGTTGCGAGCGTATCCGGGTCTTCGTCAGCCCGCAGCGCCGCCTCGTGCATGAGCCAGCGCACGGCGAAGTGCGCGAGCAGCAAGCCCCAGAACTCCTGGCGCACCAGGTCCGGGGTCTTGCTGCGCAGCACGACCCGCTTCACGCTTTTACCCAGGTCTCCACGGCTCGCCCAACGGCGGCGATCGCGGCATTGCGGTCATCGAAAGAAGCCTTCGTGCCTGTAAGGTAAACGCTCACGATCACCGGCTTGCGGTCCGGCGGCCAGATCACGGCGACATCGTTCGTCGTGCCCCAGTCGCCCCCACCTGTCTTGTCGCCAACGCGCCAGTCTCCGGGCAGGCCCGCCCGCAACTTCGCGCCGCCGGTCTGGTTGGCGACGAGCCATGCCGTGAGCTGGTCGCGCGACGGTTGGGAGAGGGCATCGCCAACGACGAGCGCCTGAAGATTGGCCGTCATCACACCTGGCGTGGTGGTGTCGCGGGGATCGCCAGGGACCGCGTCGTTGAGGCCGGTTTCGGTGCGGTCAAGCCGCGTCATGGTGTCGCCCAGGGCGCGCGCATAGGCCGTGACGCCGAATGGCCCGCTGAGGCTTGCCAGAATGAGATTACCCGCCGTGTTGTCGCTTTGGGTGATGGCGGCCTCGCATAGCTCCGCTAGAGCCATTCCGCCACCGCCGACCCGACTCTTCGTCACGGGCGAGTAAGTCACCAGGTCGCTGGCCTCAAACCGTATCCGCCTGCTCAGGTCCTCCTGGCCCATGTCAACGCGCGCCAGGACGGCGGCACACGCAAGCACCTTGAAGGTGCTGCACATGGGGAAGCGCTCGTCGGAGCGATGTCCATGGCGCTGCCCGCTTCCGGTGTCGTGGACGGCAACCCCTAGCCGTCCGCCGACCCCGGCCTCGATCCGGGCCAGTTCGCCACCAAGGCCGATCCTGGCCGGGTCAGCGGCAAAGGCTGTCCTTGCGGCAAGCGCAGCTCCCAAGCCGATCAACGAATGGCGCCGGGTCAACTTCATGCGCAGGTCCCTACCCAACCAAGGTTTGAGATGCGTGCTTAGCAGGGCCAAAACCGACAGGACACTCTTGCATAGGTTTCCCCGTTCCCTTGCTCCCCAGACCTCCTTACCGGCGGCTGTTCAGCGATCCTGATTCGGCATCCGGGAATGAAGCCTTGGAGGTCGCTGCGTCCGGTTCGTCCCAGACCTTCGCAGCCATCGTATGGAGATGCCAGTCAAGCGGAGGCCTCCGACTGATTAGGACGACAAAGCTGACTGGGCGGATTGCGCCACGCTTCTTGGCATGGTCGATCTTGAACTCGTCGGTCGCGCCAAGGAGCCGAAGGCTGGGCAGCATCAAGGCAGTCGTCGATCTGCTGTTCGATCTGTTCGAGCAGCCCGGGCGGCTAGGAACGTGATCGCGCCGCGGTTGCTCGACCAGCCGGCGTCCTGCGGGGCCGGACGGTACGTCTGCCTACTCGACAGCGACGATGATCTTGCCTCGCGCCCGGCCCGACGCCTGGTGTTCGAACGCGCCGTCGAAGTCTCTCAATGGAACCGTGCGGTCCACCAGGACCTTCAGCGTGCCCGCGTCCAGGCGTTCGACGATCTTCGCCAGGCGGCTTCCGTCGGATTGGTGGAAGACGAAGGTCGCGGTGACATTGTGCGCCTTCGCAAGCGCCTCGTCCGGCGGGGACGTGGTCGAAACGAGCGTGCCTCCCGATCGCAGCACGCCGAACGACCGCTGTTGCGTATCGTCCCTGACGGTGTCGAGCACCACGTCGATGTCAGACAGCATGTCCTCGAACCGCTCCGACCGGTAGTCGATCACCTGGTCCGCGCCGAGCTGGCGGGCCAGTTCGACACCGGAGCCGGAGGCCGTCGCGATCACCCGCGCGCCCGCGGCGCGGGCAAGCTGGATTGCGAAGCTACCGACGCCGCCAGCGCCGGCATGCACCAGCACGGTTTGCCCGTGCTTGAGGTTCGCAACTTCGAACAGCGCCTGCCAGACGGTGCCGGCCGCGGTCGGGATGCCAGCAGTCTCCTCGAGCGAAACCTTTGCAGGAGCGGCGGCCAAGTAGGAAGCCGGCACCACGGCGAACTCTGCCAGGGCGCCGCCCTTCGTTGGGTCGAGCCGGGCGACCACCTTGTCGCCCTGCTGCCAGCGCGTGGCAAGCGACCCGGCACGTTCGACGGTTCCGGCGAGGTCCGTTCCCATCGTGCCGGGGAACGCAAGGGGAAAGAAGCCATGCATCTTGCCGCTGTGCAATTGCACGTCGAGCGGGTTGAGGCTTGCTGCCTTCACGCGGACAAGGACCTCGTCGGGGCCGATGTCCGGGACCTGCACCTCTTCAAGGAGGAGTGGCGCGCCGTATTCATGGATGCGAACTGCCCTCATCACACGCCCTCCTTCTGGATCGGCCATGCGCCGACCTGGAACAACCAGCCGAACCAGTCTTCCATGTGCCAGGTGTGGGTGAGCCGGCCATTCTCGATGTGGTGGAACTCGTGGAGCCGCATGCTGAACGCCTTGTTGGTCGGCGCGACTCCGAACCACTCGCCCTTGTGGGTGCCTGTGATCTCGGCCCGCACCGCTGCACGGCCCGGCGCGCCGATGATCTCGTGGATCGTAACCTTGCAATCGGGGAACGCCGCCAAGAAGCCATGGATCAGCGGCTTCATGCCCTCACGGCCGGGCTGCTGGCCCGGATTAAGGGGAATGTCCTGCCAATCGGGCGTAACCGCCTGGTCGAGCAGTTCGGGCCTACCCTCGCTGAAAGCGCGATAGAGCGTCTCGACCGCAAGGCGTTCCTCATCCGTGAGGCCGGTAACTTTAGGTCCGTCTTCGGTGTCGCCCATCTATGCTTTCCTCTTCGTTACCGGCTTGAGGCCGCCATGAACAACTGGGGCGCAGCAGCGCATGTTTGACATAGATTAATCATATACGCTGCCATCCACGCCGTGGATGCTTAGCCGCTGTAGCGCCTGCCTCACACCGCTTGGGCGGCAAAATACCCAATTTCCCAATTGATGAGGTCGGGATGTTCCCACCCCGGATTGGCCGCGATGACCTTGGGCTTGTACTCGGCGATGATCTGCTCGGCGGTTTGCCCATCTTGCCGACGCCGCCGGACCTCTCGCCCGACAGTCTCAATGTGCGAGGCAAGGTTCAATGCAATCTGGATGCCCCCCATGTTTCCATGTCCCGGCACGATCACGGTCGGATCGAAGCTCCGGAAGCCGTTCAGGATCTCCATCCACCGGGCGCTGTCGATCTCATGGTCCTGCGGCGGGAACCAAGGGAAGATCGGGAACATGCGCTCCTCGATCAGGTCGCCCGCGAACAGGACCCGCTTCTGCGGCAGGAAAACGGCCTGGTCGCCCCGCGTATGGGCAGTGCCCCAGGCGTGAAGCTCCACCTTGCGTCCGCCAAGGTCCAGTTCTGCGCTCGGCCCGTCATAGGTGAAATGCGGCATGACGATCCGCGTCCCGTCCAGCGCGGCAGCCGCGGCCGGGGTCTGCGTCTTGCGGAACAGGCCGACGTAGCGCTCGCCCTTCTCCTGCAGCTCGTCGCGTTGCGTCCTGTTGTAGATGATCGTCGCGTCGGGCCGGAACGCCTGTGCGCCGTAGCCGTGTTCCGGGTGGAAATGGGTCACGGTCAGGAACAGGCGGCGAGGGCCGGCGATCCGGCGCGCGAGGTCGAGCACCCGCTCCCCGTTGGCCGGACCCAGCCCGCAATCGACGACCAGTGCGGCATCGTTGCCCAAGATGATGCCGATGTTGGGCACCAGCCAGATGCGATGGTCGCGAACCACCCACACCCCTTCGGCAATCTCCTCCGGGTTCGACGTGTCCACGGTTGGAGGCCGCAGGTCGATGAACCGAGGATCGGCGCCTTGCGCCGCAGCGCGGATGCCGCTGCCGGCGAAGGCGGTTGCCGCCATCGCGAACGTCCGGCGCGACATGGGCAGCGTCGCGCGGATCCCGCCCCTTGGTTCGTCTTCCATCGTCACCGCCCCATGCTTGCCGCGGGCTTGTCGCAGCCCGTCGGCAGAAAGTCAGGAGAGAAGGTTCTCCAGCCTGATCGGAAGCTCGCGCAGCCGTTGGCCCGTGGCATGGAACACGGCGTTGGCCACCGCGGCGCTCATGCCGACGATGCCGATCTCGCCGATGCCCTTCACGCCTAAAGGGTTCACCCGGTCGTCGTGTTCCGGCACCATGATGATTTCCACGGACGGCACGTCGGCGTTCACCGCCACCATGTAGTCGGCCAGGTTGTCGTTGGTGTAGCGCGCCGAACCGGCGTCGATCTCGGTCGCCTCATGCAACGCCGACGACACGCCCCAGATGACCCCGCCCATGTACTGGCTGTATGCCGTGAGCGGGTTGATGATCGTTCCCGCCGCGAACGCAGAGACCACCCGCGGAACCCGGATCTCGCGGGTGCGGCCATGCACCCGCACCTCGACGAAGTGCGCGCCGAAGGCGTATGCCGAGACATCCTTGCGGCCTTCGCCCCGCGAGAACGTCACCTGGCCCTTGTAGAGCCCGGCCATGGCGCTCGCCGGCAAGCCCGCCGGCACGTTCTCGGCATAGACCTCCAGGCGTCCGCCGGTCCTGCCGACCGCCTTGTCCATAGGCTCGTTGCTGCCGTGCCCCGCCAGCGTTCCTTCCGACAGCTTCAACGTGGCGGGATCGGCGCCGTGGAAGGGGCTGCCTTCGTCCTTGGCCGCCGCCTCCGCGATGCGGCGCCGGACCTCCTCGCACGCCTTGACGACAACGTGCGTGGTGGACGCGGTGTTGTTCGATCCGCCAGCCACCGTCACCGGGGGCAGGTCGCTGTCGCCCATGTTCACCGCCACGTCCGCGATCTTTAAGCCGAGCGAGTGGGCGACGGTGATGGCCATGGTGGTGTAGGCGCCCGTGCCGATCTCGTGCCCCGCCAAGCCGAGCGTCGCCTTGCCGTCCGGAGTGAGCGACAGGCGCGCCGCGGCCGGCGCGATGTTGGTGGGATAGCACGCGGCGGCGCAGCCATAGCCTACCAGCCATTCGCCGTCGCGCATCGTGCCCGGCCGGGCGTTGCGCCCGCTCCAGCCGAACTTCGCCGCCGCCTGGTCGAAGCACTGCATCAGCGAGCGGGAGGAGAACGGCAGCCCCGATACCGGATCGGTCTGCGTGTCGTTGGCCCGGCGGAGTTCGACTGGGTCCATGCCGAGCGCCTGGGCCAGCTCGTCCATCGCGCTTTCAAGCGCGAACATGTAAGGCGTCTCCGCCGGCGCCCGCATGAAGCCCGGCGTGTTGCGGTCGGCGTGGACCACGTGCACGGCCGTGGCGATGTTCGGGCAGGCATACATCCGCGCCGTCGCCTCGCCCCCTGACACGTTGTAGCCGGACGGACGGGACGTGACCTCCCAGCCTTCGTGGGAGAACGAGGTGAGCTTGCCGTCCCGCGTCGCGCCGAGTTTCACGCGCTGCCGCGTCTCCGCCCGATGGGTCGCGATGGTGAAGCCCTGGTCGCGCGTCGGCACCAGCTTCACCGGCCGGCCGAGCCGCCGGGCCGCGATGGCGACCCAGGCCGTGCGCGAGGTGACGCCCCCCTTGGAGCCGAACCCGCCGCCGACGTAGCGGGAGATGGTGCGGACGTTCGCAGGGTCGAGGCCGAGCTGCTCGGCAACCGCTGTCTTCAGCCCCCACATGAACTGCGACGGCTCGTAGATGGTCAGGTTCGGGCCGTCCCACACGCATGTCGTGGTGAACAGCTCGATGGGGTTGTGGTGTTGCGCCGGGGTCTGATACTGGCCGTCGACCGTCACGGGCGCTGCGGCGAACGCAGCCGCGGCGTCTCCCTTCTCAGGCTCGGGGCTGCGGGACTTGGCCGGCTGGACGGTGACGCCGGGCGAGTCGAACGTCGCGCTGGCCGGCTCCTGCAGGTATTGAACATCAACTTTGTTCGCGGCCTCGCGCGCCGCCTCGTAGGTGTCGGCCACGACCACGGCGATGATCTGCCCGTCGTGCCAGATGCGGTCGGTTTCCAGCGTCGTGGTGGTCGGGCCGCCGTCGCCGCCGGGCGGCGGCTTGGCCTGGCCCCCGACATTCCCGTTGGTGAGGATATCGAGCACGCCGGGCACCGCCTTGGCGCGGTCGAGGCCGAGCGCGCCCACCCGGCCCCGGGCGATCGCGCTGGTCACCAGGTAGGCGTAGGCCGGGTTGGCCACCGGCTCGTCCGATGCGTAGCGCGCGCCGCCCGTCACCTTCGCAACGCCGTCGATGCGCGGCGCGGGTTTGCCGATCAGTCCGTTTGCTTCGCCGGCCATCTCAATTCTCCGCTGTCTTGATCGGCATCGCCCTGGCTTGCATCAGGGCGCGGACGAGCGTCCGCCGCCCAAGCTCCGGCTTGTAGTCGTTGTTGCCGTGGGTGACGGCGCCGCTGAGCGCGGCGGCTGCCGCGGCTTCGGCATTCGCCTCGGTCAGGGGCTTGCCGGCCAGGACTGCCTCGGCCTCATGCGAACGCCAAGGCCGGTATGCCATGCCGCCCAGCCCTATGCGCGCCTCGCGCACCTGGTCGCCATCCATGTCGAGCGCGACTGCTGCCGATGCGATGGCGAACTCGTACGACGCCCGGTCGCGGACCTTCACGTACGCGGAGCGGCCCGTCCATGCTCCGGCCGGGATGTTGAAGGCGGTGATGATCTCGCCGGGCTTGAGGGTGGTTTCGATATGCGGCCGGCCCTCCGGCGATGCATGCAGGGTCGAGAAGGGGATGCGGCGCGGCCCCTGCGGTCCACTCAGTTCGACCTGCGCATCCAGCGCGGCAAGCGCGACGCCGAAATCCCCGGGCGATTGCGAAATGCAGCTCCCATCGATGCCCAGCACGGCGTGGTTGCGATTGACCCCGCCGATTGCCGCGCAGCCGGAGCCGGGGTTGCGCTTGTTGCAGGCGGTCCAGCTGGTGTCGCGATAGTAGGAGCATCGGGTCCGCTGCAGCACGTTGCCACCGAGCGTGGCCATGTTGCGCAATTGCGCGCTGGCGGCCAGTTGGAGGCTCTCGGCGATGACGGGGTAGTTCGCCAGAACGGCGGGATGCCGCGCCACGGCGGCCATCTTGGCGAACGCCCCGAGGCGCAAGCCTCCCGGTCCCGCGTCGATGGCACCGTGGGAGGCGCGGAGCGGCGTGATGTCCACCACCCGCTCCGGCGTGAGCACATCCAGCTTCATGAGGTCGAATAGAGACGTGCCGCCGGCCAGGAACTGCACCGGCGCATCCGTCTGGCCCTGACCGCTCTGGGCACCAAGGCGCACGGCCTGCGCCAAGTCATCGGCCCGGTCATAGGTGATCGGGCGCATTAGGCACGCTCCATCTGGCCGCGGGCCTGCTTGATCGCCTCGACGATCTTCGGATAGGCGGCGCACCTGCAGAGGTTGCCGCTCATGTACTCCCGGATGTCCGCGTCGGTGTTCGCATGACCCTCGCGCACGCAGGCGACGGCGGACATGATCTGGCCCGGCGTGCAGTAGCCGCACTGGAAGCCGTCATGGTCGATGAACGCCTGCTGCATCGGGTGCAGGCGGCCGTCCGTTCCCGCAAGCCCTTCGATGGTCCCGATCTGCTTGCCCTGGGCCGCCACGGCCAGCATGAGGCACGACAGCACCCGCTCGCCATCGACGTGGACGGTGCAGGCGCCGCATTGCCCCTGGTCGCAGCCCTTCTTGGAGCCGGTAAGCTGCATGTGCTCGCGCAGTGCGTCGAGCAGCGACGTGCGCGTGTCGATGCTCAGCCGGTGGTCCCGGCCGTTCACGTTGAGGGTCATATCGGACCAGCCCTTCGCGGCCGACGGTGACGGTGCCACCTGCGGGGCCGGTGCGTCTGCCGCCCAGGCGACGATCGGGACCGAGGCGAGAAGCGGGGCACCTCTCAGCAGAGCCCTGCGGCTCGGTCCTTGTGTCTTCTCACCCATGCCAACTTCTCCATTCGCCATTGGAACCGCGGGGCCCCGGTAGTTCGAAGCTTCGAGTCAGCGCTGATAGCGTTGGGACTTTGGTATCGAAGCGACGACCAATCCTAATAGGATGGGTGTCTGCTATGTACATTTGAAATCGATTGATGATATATGCGAACATCCACGTCATGGATTTGCATGGGATTGACCTGAATCTTCTCGTCGCTTTCGATGCGCTCATGGCCGAGCGCAGCGTTACACGGGCGGGCACGCGCATCGGCCGAACGCAGCCCGCCATGAGCGCGGCACTCTCGCGCTTGAGGTCGCTGTTGCGGGACGAGTTGTTCGTGCGCGGTCCAACAGGCTTGCAACCGACACCGCGTGCGCTGGATTTGGCTGAACCCCTTGGCCGTGCTCTCGCAGACATCCAGCACACGCTCGAGTTCACGCAGTCTTTCGATCCTCAGTCGTCGACCGTGACCTTCAGCCTCGGCCTTTCGGAGCACCCGATGTTCGTGGTCCTATCGCGCTTAGTCGAACGTCTGCAGGAGGTCGCCCCGACAGTCACCTTGCGAATCCGGGGTTTCACGGCACGGGACGAGGCTATTGGGATGCTGGACGCGGGCGGGGTCGACCTGGCCATCAGCAACTCCCCGACGACCACGCCGGCTCGGATCCTGATCCGCCCTCTTTTCAAGGAACGGTTCGTGTGCATTGTGAGAAAGGGGCACAAGGCGGCGGGCACGCCGCTTGACTTGAAAACCTTTCTGGGTCTGTCTCACTTGCTCGTGTCTCCGGAAGGCGACCGCTTCGGGTATGTCGATGCAGCGTTGGCTCAACAAGGCTTGAAACGGCGTCTCGCCCTCACGCTCCCGAACCTTTATGCGGTGCCGCCGCTGATCGCACGGTCGAACATGATTTCGACGCTGATGGGTGGGGTGGTATCCGCCTCGGGCCACGCGGGAGAGCTATGCGTCCTCGACCCGCCACTCGACCTGGAGCCGGTGCCGTTTGTGATGGCCTGGCACAAGCGCAATGACGCCCATCCGGCACAGCGCTGGTTCCGGGACTGCATTGCATCCCTGCCCGGCATGGCGCCCACTCCCGGCGCGATTTCATCTGCGGAAGCGATCTAGCGGTTGAGCGTCCGCATCCCCTCCGGCGCATAACGCTCCCCGAGCGCTGCCCCGGCCGGCATGGCCTCGTCAATCGCCGCGAGGTCGTCCTCGCTCAGGACGATGTCTGCCGCGGCGACGTTCTCCTCGAGGTAGCGGACCTTCTTCGTGCCGGGGATCGGGATCACGTCGCTCCCTTGCGCCAGCACCCAAGCCAAGGCGAGCTGCCCCGGCGTGCAGCCCTTCGACGCCGCGACGGCGCCGATTTTCCCCACCAGGTCGAGGTTGCCGGCGAACGCCGCCCCTTGGAACCGTGGCGAGGTGCGGCGCCAATCGTCGTGGTCCAAGTCGTCGATCGATTTGATCTGCCCCGTCAGGAAACCGCGTCCAAGCGGGCTGTAGGGGACGAAGCCGATGCCAAGCTCCCGCAGCACGGGCAAAATATCGTTCTCGGGCTCCCGCGACCACAGCGAATACTCGGTCTGCAGCGCCGTGATCGGGTGGACGGCGTGCGCACGCCGGATGGTTGCGGCCGACGCCTCGGACAGGCCGAGGAAGCGCACCTTGCCGGCCTGCACCAGCCCGGCCATCGCGCCGACGGTGTCCTCGATCGGCGTGTCCGGGTCCACCCGGTGCTGGTAATAGAGGTCGATCACGTCCACGTCGAGCCGTTTCAGGCTGGCGTCGCAGGCGGACCGCACGTAGTCCGGCTTGCCGCTGATTCCGGTCCGCTCGCCGCTCGGCCCCCAGGTATTGGCGAACTTGGTGGCGATGAACACCCGGTCGCGAATGCCCTTCAATTCGCGGCCGACCAACTCCTCGTTGGCGCCGTTCGCGTAGGCGTCGGCGCTGTCGAAGAACGTCACGCCCAGCTCGACCGCGCGATGCAGCGTCCTGACGCTCTCGTTTCCGTCGCGTCCGCCATAGAACGCCGACATGCCCATGCAGCCCAGCCCGACCGCAGATAGCTCCGGTCCATCGCGACCCAATCTCCGCATTTTCATCACTCAATTCCTGTCAATAGATGGAATGAACCCTCAACGCTTGTCCTGCGGAAGCGTCATGAGATCGTCGATCCCGAGTTGCTTGAAGAACGCCGCCTGCTTGGCGTGATGCAAAGCGTTCAGCTCCTCAATGCCCTTCTTCTGCGAATCGACCACGATGCGGGCCGGCCGCTCCCCGTGCGGCAGATCCAATGCCCGGCGCACGGCGTCGCCAACGGCGGACACGTCCAGCGCCCCGCCGTTCGCAGCGTCGATCGCCTCGATCCGTAATCCCGGTGACCCGAACACCTTTGGCAGCTCGCCGTAGTGCGCAATGACGGCTACGTCGGCGGGTGAATGCGCGTGCGCAAAATGCTCGGTTCCGCTCGTGAACGCGCCGGGCACGACGATCACGCTCTCGATGCCGAACCGGCTTACCTCGAAGCCCATGACCTCGGCCAACGCCTCTCCTGCCGCCTTGCTGGCGACGTAGGGTCCCATGAACGGCTCGAAGATGCGCGCCGTCGTGCTGCTGATGTAGACCAGCACGCCGCGGCCTTGCCGGCGCATGGCCGGGAGCGCCGCACGGTTCACGCGCAGCCAGGAGATCGCGTTGGTCTCGAAAACCTGGGCAAGTTGCTCAGGCGCAAAGGCTTCGGTGATCCCGACCATGAGCATCCCGGCGTTGTTCACGACGACATCGATGCGGCCCTGCTCGGAGAGGACCTGATCGACGGCCGCCCTGCAGCTCGCTTCGGAGAGCACGTCCATCTCGACAATACGAAGGTCAACGCCCTCGCGCTCCGCAAGCTGCCTGAGTTCGTCCGCGCGCGCCTTGCCATTGTCCAAGGTCAACCGCATGCTCGCGTAGACGCAATGTCCGGCGTGGGCCAGCACCTCAGCCACGGCCCGGCCGATGCCCGAACCAGCACCGGTGACAAGGACGATTTTCTTATCGTTCATATTCGTTACCTTCTTTGGATGCAGGCTGCATCGAAAGCCAGCCCCGCCGCAATGGACAGTCCAGCACATCGGCATGAACCACCTCTTGCCGTCAGCGAAAACTAACGAAGATGGCTGGCTAGTCAGAGCGCGAGGCCTGTTTGGGCGCGTCATCAGGGAAAAAGCGGTTCGTCGGTCGCGGCAGGCCCAGGTGCTCCCGCAGCGTTCGACCTTCGTAATCCTTGCGGAACAGGCCGCGACGCTGCAGTTCGGGCACGACCCCGTCGACAAACCGGTCCAGGCCAGCCGGTACGAACGGGAACATGATGGTGAAGCCGTCCGCCGCTTCGGCTGCTAGCCAGTGCTCCATTTGGTCGCCGATGGCCTGGGGCGTGCCGACGAAGGCAAGGCCGCTGTAGCTGCCGACCTTCTGCGCCAACTGCCGGATAGTCACCGTATCGCCTCGCGCCATCGCGAGGACATGCTCGCGCGCACTCTTGCTGTTGTTCGTCTCCGGAATGGGCGGCAGCGGTCCATCGGGATCGAAGCCCGATACGTCATAGCCGAGCGAGTTGGAGAGGGAGGCAATGCCGCTGTCATAATGCACCAAGCCGTCCAACTCGTCGCGCATGGCCTGCGCCTCGGCCACGCTGTCGCCGACGATCACCATCGCCGCCGGCAGGATCTTGAGGTATTCTGGGTCTCGTCCGGCTTCGCGCACGCGGCGCTTCAAATCGGCATAGAAGCGCACGGCGGCCTCGATCGTCGCTTGCGCCGTGAACACCACCTCCGCCGTCTCCGCCGCTAATTGGCGGCCCGGACCGGACGACCCGGCCTGCACGATCACCGGCCAGCCTTGCACAGGGCGAGCGATGTTGAGCGGCCCGCGCACGTCAAGTTGCGCGCCATGGTGGTCGAGCACGTGCATGCGCGCCGGGTCGAAATAGATGCCGTGTTCGACGTCGCGCACGAAGGCATCATCGGCGAAGCTGTCCCAGAGGCCCGTCACCACATCGACGAATTCGCGCGCGCGCACGTAGCGGTCGTCGTGGTCCATCTGCGGCGCCGCGCTGAAGTTAAGCGCGGCGTCCGGGTTGGCCGTGGTGACAACATTCCAGCCGGCGCGGCCACCGCTGAGGTGATCGAGCGAGGCAAACCGCCGGGCGATGTGGTAGGGCGCGTCGAAGGTCGTCGAGGCGGTGGCGATGAGCCCGATCCGGTCAGTCACGCTGGCTAATGCCGAAAGCAGCGTCAGCGGCTCGAACGAGGTCACGGTGTGGCTGCGTTTCAGCGCGGCCAGTGGACTGTCCAGCACCGCGAGATGATCGGCCATGAAGAACGCGTCGAACTTGCCGCGTTCCAATGTCTGCGCCATTTGCTTGATATGGCCGAAATTGAAGTTCGCATCCGGCCAGGCTCCTGGATACCGCCAAGCGCCAGTGTGGATGCTGACCGGCCGCATGAAGGCACCGAGATGCAGGCGGCGATTCGCATTCACGGTATCGATCCAGTCATCGTGCAAAGGGCAGCCTGGAAATCAGGCGGGGCGCTCGGACCCTCAAGCGACGGCTTACTCATGGACGTCGTGGATCGCCGCGGAGCCAGTAACCCGCTGCCTTGAGCGATCTGTGATCGGCCCCACGCTCCAGGAGCGCTTTGCGGATTACCTTGGCGTCGGACGACTCGCAGGCGATCCAGGCGTAGTAGTCACCTTCCGGGAGACGGATGCCTGCCAATGCGTCCAGGAGGCAAGTTGCAGAACCACCATCGCCGCGCGAGCGGTGAACCCAATACGTCTCAATCGTCGCGTCGCTGGCGAAGAGCTCTTCATCGCCTGGTCGCTCAACCTCCGCAAAGACGACTGCGCGTGGCCCCGCAGGCAGTTCGGCAAGACGGCGGCGAATTGCCGGCAGAGCGGTGTCGTCACCCATCAGCAAATGCCAATCGAAACCAACGCCAACCAGGAACGAGCCACGCGGGCCGCCGATGATGACCTTGTCGCCTACCTGGACGCGCCGTGCCCACGCAGCCGCTGGGCCTTTGTCGTGCACGACGAAATCCGCCTGCATCGTCAAGGCGGCGGGATCGTGGTGATGGGGCGTATAGTCTCGTACCGCAGGGTTGGGCGCACCAGCCTTGAACATTGGATCTTCGGGGCCGAGCAGGGGCAAGCTGTCGAACGCCTCGCCCTTCGGCGGCACAAAGACCTTCACATGGTCGTCGAAGCCGGGACTATAAAAACCCGTCAGATGCTCGCCGCCGAATGTAACCCGGACTAAGCGCGGCATCACGGACGCCAACCCCACTATGTCCAGCAGCCGGAGGCGCCGGTCATGCCTCACGCGCGCTACGGTGCGATCGGCCGGCGCGGCTGTGGCTAGAACAGTGTTCATGCGGTTGCCAACTCGACCTGCCGTTGACTGACTGCTGGCATCCTGACGGAAGCTACGGTCTCGCTCGCGAGAAACCCGTTTTCAACAGCCGGATCGAGCATCAACGAGTATGCAACGCGCCCATACCCGATGATCTTGCGGATCAGCCCGCCCTGGTCGTTCAAGGCGCCGTAGACCAGTGACATCTGCTGCATGCTTCCCCGCTTAGACTACGCCGCCATTGGCGCGCAGGACCTGCCCGTTGACCCAACCACCGTCAGGTCCGACGAGGAAGGCAACTGCGCGGGCGATGTCCTCCACCGCACCGAGACGCCCAAGCGGGTTCATCTTTGCAATCCGGTCAATCAGCTCCGGTGACTTCCCATCTAGAAAGAGCTCGGTCGCGACCGGCCCCGGAGCGATGGCGTTCACGGTGATCCGCCGCTCTCCGAGCTCCTTTGCAAGGATACGGGTCATCGCCTCCACCGCGGCCTTCGTCGCCGCGTAGAGCCCGTAGGTGGGTTGGTAGAGGCCCACCACGCTCGAGGAAAAGCTCACGATCCGGCCGCCGTCGCGCAGCCGCTTCGCGGCTTCCCGCATGCCGTTGAACACGCCCTTGAGATTGACCGCGATGGTCTGGTCGAACATGTCGTCGCTCGCGAGCGCGATTGGGCTCAGCTTCAGAATTCCAGCATTGTTGACGAGGACGTCGACGCCTCCGAACTGCGCCTCGACCTTGTCGAACAGGCCGGCGACCGTCGCCGGATCGCTCACATCGGCTCGGGCGAAAAAGGCGCGGCCTCCCGCACCCAAGATCTTCTCGACCAGTTGCGCAGCCTGAGCTGAGTCACCGGAATAATTGATGGCCACGGCAAAACCATCGGAGGCAAGCCGTTCAGCAACAGCGGCTCCGATTCCACGCGAAGACCCCGTAACAATCGCGACACGTCCGTTATCGGGCAAGGCCGTCTCCCATGAATGTCCGACGACATCGCGAAGATGCGTACAAACGCTCAAACTATAGTTTGGGTAGTAGGCCGGAGTGCCGTTCAGGTAAAATCGATTTACCGTATGCCCTAATATTCATGGATAGTATGATGTCTGTCCAGTCCGGATCGTGTGCAGTTGGGAGCTGCGGGTTTTAAATCGAGCGCTGAAGCTACTGCCGATGGGGCGTTGTCAGCCTGTTAAAGTAATATTGCGATAGGGCGCGATCAGGGTGGCGTATTCGCCTTCCATGACCAATGGACGACAAGCAATGCAGGCTAGCAGGACCACAAATTCGGAGTTTCGGTCGCATCAGCAGCCAGCCCGGCAAGCCCAGTATTCCCACGCGCGATTAAGGGATAGTGGGGACAGCTCCGTTTCCCTGGTCGCCGCCATCTCTCCCGGAGTCAGGTACTCGACGGCCCCCCTCTGCATCGCGGCCGTTTGCAACCGTGCATTCACCATAGGCTCTTATTGGGTTCCGGGGTGGTGATGGGTCCGTCATGCGACCAGGCTTGCGATGAGGGCGCCGAGCAGGGCTTTGCCGCGTCGGCGCGCGTTGTGCACGAACTGGAAGAAGCCGAGGTGAAGCG
>JAABUS010002758.1_pt1 | contig 31520 bp, 27 predicted proteins | sample 5560161 | NCBI WGS metagenome assembly JAABUS01 (sample SAMN10711885, study PRJNA513376) | rock metagenome | isolation source: Antarctica rocks | place: Antarctica: Victoria Land, Trio Nunatak nord | collected 2016-01-04 | reverse complement strand
ATCGTGATTCACAATTCATATCGATTGTCTGAAAGTCTCTATGTCTGAGACTCGACATCAAGGTAAAACTATTCACAGACTATCATTTGCAGATCGATGATCAAACAGAAAGAGCGAATCAGAATGTGAAACAATATCTACGAAGCTACTGCTCATATATGCAAGATGATTGATTCGCCTGATTATTCATGGTCGAATTCGTTGATAACAATGCTATTTCGCCGTCAATTGAACAGTCGACGTTCTTTCTTAATAAGAACTTTCATTCTCATATGAGCTTCGATTCGAACTCAATCGAATATGAGATCATTCGAGCTAGAATCGAAGCAGGCAAAGCAAAGAATATATTCGAACACATGAAATGATCACTAGCATTGATCAAACAAGTCTTGACAAGAGTCAGAGTTACAATGAAGAAACAGATTGACAAGCATCGAAAGAAAATGATCTACAAGATAGATGACATGATGTTTCTGAATTCTAGAAACATAACAATCTCACGATCGTCAAAGAAGCTAAACGATAAGATGCTAGAACTCTTCAAGATTCTGATCGAGATTGAACATGTGTATCGACTGAAACTATCATCGACTATGAAGATACATTTGAAGTTTGCATCAAATCTGCTGCGACTAGATTCGAAGAATTCTCTGAACGAACAACGAAATGAATCGCCTGACTTTATAGTGATCGACGACGAAGATGAATGAAAGATGAAGAACATACTGAACTTCAGGCACTACGAACGAGGTAAACGACTACAATATCGTGTCAATTGAAAAAAATACGACGTCGATCTGCATTGATACAACGTCGATGAAAGTGAATTCGAAGAATGCTTGAAGATTGTAAATGACTTTCATGAACGATATTTGAACAAGTCAAGATAGAAATCAACTTAAGAAAGGTCGATTGAACTGCAGCAATGAGAACATTGCTAGATGAAGAAAGAAAGATAATGTTGCGATCATGCATTTCGAATTAGCCTAACATAGATCATGTCAGACTATCATAGACTAGTATAGAGCTAATGTTGACACGCTAGCGACCTAGCGTGCCTTCGTGAGTAAAACTCACGACGTGTTGCATCTTCTTTCTTCTTCAGCTTTGAACTTCTAGTTAGAATACATTCATATGATTCGCTCTATGCAGACTCATAACAGACAGTAAATCAAGAGTGTCATGAAAAAATATACAAGATATACAGTGATAGTCAGATCTTTCTGAAAACAGTGAAAGTCATGACATCAACAAAAGATCAGACACGTCTGTGAAAAGTTCAAACTGCACATAAGAATATTCAATTTTAAGAAATCATGCTGAAGTTACATTAAGTAACAAAACATGCAGAAGTACTTGAAAATGAAGCAGCAGACAAGATGATTAATGATGCATATGAGTTGTTTCTATCGCTGATCAAGCATCAATGCACTGAAATGATGATGAGATTGACACTCATACAGAAACAAATCAGACAAACATGAAGAATAGTTTGAAAAGAGAAATTCAATGCAGCTCATTTTCAATATTTGATATCAAAGATGACACATCGACATCTGCAACTGCACAAAAGTCATGCAAAGTCTCACAGTGCATTATTGATGCAGCTATGCACAAGAAAAATTGACTTCAATCAATTTTTATATGAGAGATGAGTACTTGATGTTGCTATGATAACATGCAAGTGCAACAGAAATCAAATGTCAATCAAGCACATTTTATTAACATGTTTCAGATGAAAAGTAGAATGAAAAGCAATGCAATGAGAAAAGAACATCACGAACTTGAGAAAGCTCTTAAAAATCATGAGTGCAGCAACAATGATCATTCAAATGATACTCTCAATGAGCATATTGAATCAATTTCAAGCTGTGACATCATTGAAGAGTCAAATGAAAGAGAGAGAAAATAGAAGAGAAATAAACTTATAAAATTCTTGCATTGAGAACAATTATAGTATAAAGTGCAGAAAGAAGCGATTTTTGATGCAAAAAGAACATTACGCTAGCGCAGCACTCGCTACAGTATATAAAATCTTGAGACTCATAATGAGTGTTGAATTAAGTAAGAATAAAAAAAATATGAATAATTTCACTGTATTCTTGATGCATTCAGTCAAATAAATGATTTTTACTTTTAAACTCATGATTTTTTGCATCTTAATAATCATTTTGTCTTTCGTTTTTTGCAAATACTTCTTAAAGTCTTTTCAGTTGACTTTTTGCAAATTGTATGATGCATTCAACGAATTTTTAATCAACTTCACTTTTTTCATAACTATTGTAAATAGAATTACTTCATGATTAAATTATGTGTTTGCATTCTCATTTATATATCAATTCTTAATGTGATTACGCATATTTTTTGATGTAAATGCTAAATCAAGTATTGAGCTTGACTGATTTAAATAGCTGTAATATGTGTTTATATCAGAAGTATTAATCAGATTGCACTTATGTAAATTTACTCACTTTATTAACGCTTTCGTTTTAATAGAATTTGAAATTTTTGCGTTTCATCAGCTATGATGTGCATTAAAGTCTTTGATGATAATAACTTTTTGCTCAGAATTTAACATAACTTTTGCTAATTTTTGCTCAATCATGTATAATTGCTTGTTATCTGCGTTTTGTGACTTTTCATTGTAAATATTGAACAATAAAATTTCTTTCTGAATTTTATTATTTACTATTGATATCACTTGCATATCTTCACTATTGACTATGTTTAATCTTGATATGCATGTAAATTTATTTACGTTTTTTGCAACAAATATCAATACTTTAACATGAATATTCTGAACATTTGATTTGATGCAGATAAACAATGAATGTTAAATTGTTATATTCTCATCTCTCATTCATGATTCTTGTAGTATAACAATATTTGTCTTGTTTTTCGCAAATTTCATGCATGCATGCATAATTTACGTTGATCTTGCACAATTGTGCTGTAGAATTTGAATATTCAATGTGTTTGCAAAGCTTTTATCATTTGCGTTGTTTTGTGACATTTCAACTGCACTACTCATTACAATTTCGTGACTAGATGATCTTTTTATGAGCTAGTAAACTGAGCTGTCTGATATGTTTTACACATTACGCTGTTTATGAAGTGCACATTTTGACAGTTGCAGCATCTAGAAATCATGTGATTGCATGATTGCTTGTCTTTGCATGTAGGTAATTGATATTTATGCTCTCATGTCAGATGATTTCGTTCACAAAACAAGCATCTTGATGATTTATTGCATTTGTTCTGCAAATATTCAAATGTTTGACATCTCTGACATTGATTGCTTGATCAATAATCTTAATATTCAACTGTTTAATATGTTGATCTTGCTGCTAAAACTCATTTTTTCAGATGTTTTTATGCTTCAACTTTAATTTTAAATGTCAGTATCATCAAAGCATGATTCTTTCTTACTTTATTTTCATCTTTTGATAATCATATCAAGTTGATTATCAGCTTCAATTCAGAATTGTACTTCTTTAGCTCAATTCTCAGATATTTCATTTCAATCTTCATGTTGAAGATATTGATTTTCAGACTGTGTATCACTATCTTGTATCATTTTTCATTCTTCTTGATACTTTTGACTTCAAATATATGCTTTCATATATCTCTTTGCTTCAGTAAAGCTTTTGCGATGTATTTCTCTGAAATCATTAAAGCAATATTGTTATCTCTTTATGTTTTAGTTATTGTAGTGACTTTTATGTCAGACTTTGCCTTCTTCAGTGCGTTGTTCACTGCATTGCACATTTTCATCGCTTGTAAGATTCAGTTCTCATTTTTCAAAGTGACTATTAATCTTCTTTTGCAATATGATATTTCTTGTAACTTTGACGAGAGTTTTTTGATAATCAGATTTCATTCATCTGCATTTGCATTTGCATTTGCATTTATGTTTGCATTTGCATTTACGTTTGTGACTTGAGCTGCTTTTTGCACATATGTGAGCTTCTGCGTTGATTTTTGCGAATTTTGCATGATCTGCAACGTTTGCAAAATCTGCATCTTCTGCAAGATTTGCAAATTCTCTGTCATTTGCTTTGCATTGATTTTCTTTTTAATGTTTTCAGCATTTTGTTGAATCAATTGTAAAATGTGTTACGAATGTGTCAGAATTGATTAGAGCTAGTCAATGATTTAGTCGAGATCTGATTTAGATCTGACTTAGGTTTGACTCAAATATGACTCAGCATCTTTTTTCTTTTCTAGCATTTTCTAATCAGATTCTATTGTCTTCTAGATAAACACACTTCTTTGTGTTATGAGTAGTTAACAGATGTTTATGACAAACACATTTCTTTGTGTTGCAAACATCTTTCAAATAAACATCTTTCTTGTGTTTCAACACGTTTTCTTTGAAACTAGCGTTGAATCTGAGTAACTACTATATAAAGCGTGTTCTTCTTATTTTTTGTATCTTCTTTCTTCTGTATTCTTAAAGTCTTAGTTATAGCTATCTTTATAAATCAAACATTCTAATCACGTACGCATTCTGATTAGTTTCTAGACATGATTTCAACATTACTTTAAGAATTCATTAATCACATGATACTGATTTCATTACTCATTTAAGTTCACTTAACTGACAATAAAATAAGTATAAAGAAATTTGTGTATCTGATGATCAACAACATCGAAAGACAGAACAATATCAAAAGATCAATAAAATCAACGAAAACATATGATTGTTGAATTGCTAGAGAATTTAAAGCTTATTCAGTACGCGTTCATTCAAATCAATCAATAGAATCAAGAGATTAAAATCTTAATTGCTTGAGAATCACAAAATCTTCTTAAATCAGCAACACTTTTCTTTGAAGACTACACACTAAAACAACGATCTCACTATCTACTGTTGAACATCATCATTCGCTCGATCATCAAAATCTTCATCATGATTTGATCATCTGTAAATACTCAACTCGATTTCTTCAAAAGTAATCAAAGTCTCGATTCAGTCATCTATCTTAAGTTATCTTCTCGTCTATCGAAATTTCTTAGAACTGACTTCATACAAAAACATCATCAATTCTTGTCTCATTCTCAGACACTTGATGAATCTCTGAAAGTCTTTATTCTCTGAGATATCAAAAATGTAAAGTAGTTACAACATTAAATCAAACAAGACTCAGAAGTTTTTCTAGAAGATTTAAACAATCTTCAAACTCAATGAGATTTAAATGTAGAAGCTTGTGAGTTATTTAATAGAATACTCAGCGAACAGATATGAAAGACTCGTTTTGAAGAAATTAATTGAGCAAAAGAATAATCAAATCTAAATGTTAAAAAGCTTCAAGATCAGATGATGAAACTACAACATTGACTGCAATTGACTAAAGAAGATACTTTTACTTTTTTCATCATGTTCAATTCATTCAAGCAATCTTAAAAGTTTTCAAATTCATCTTTATTTACTGATGAAACAGAATCTTTCTGAAATGATTGACAAGAAAAGATTCGTAACAAGCTAAAGATCAACATCAATCATTTTGATACTGATAAAGTCATACTGATTTATATTCACTTCAGAATCAATGAAAATGCAGTCAAAGTTACTTTAGCTTGACATCAACATAATTCATTAAATCTCTATAGAATGATCAATGATTTGTTAAATGAACTTGCTCAGCTATATGATGATCTTGACAAAGAGACAAACTTTCAAAGAAAATATGCTAATCTCATTCAAGAAAAAAGCAAATTTAGTGAGTTTTATTTAATGTTTCAACGTTTATTCTTTTATTTAAAGTATCACGAAAAGCAATTGATTATTGATCTACAAGACAAGATAGTCTATTGTCTTCATGCAGCTTGAGATAGTTAATTGATTCAGCTTGAATCTTTCAATGAAATTCATAGTTATTTAATTCATTTGAACAATGAGCATTAAGTCATGAATGATATAAAAGAAAAGAAATTTCTGATCAAGATCAGAAAGCAAGTCATCTTTGCTGAGAAATGAGATTCATTGAATCTTTATAGAAAGATCGAAGTCACTACACTCATTAATCATTTAAAATCGTGTGACGTGACTTTGACTAACGTCAAAGACTTGAATGTACAAGCTGAAACCTGTTTTACCTGTTACAAGTTGAGTCATATCTCTAAAGAGTGCTCTGATCAACTCTTTAGAGTCAATGCATTAAATAATGAGAATGAATTCAATCATTTAAACTTTGACTCAGATTCAAATTCAAAAAACTAACTATCTCTTTCAAAATCATTAAAAATGTTAGAAATCTGTTTAGAGTGAGTCAGATAGAAGTGTCATTTAACTAGAAAATAAATGCTAAGAAAGAAAGATAGTTACAGAAAAGAAGTTGACTACATATATGTGTTTTTCAGTCAACGCTAGACTCAATAGAAACTAGTCAAGATGATGAAGAAAGAATAAATCTGACAAGACTAGAAGATTGAGTCTGACAAGACTAGAATCGTGACATTATTTCTCTTCTTCGACAATTCATGTTTGCATGAATGTATTTTCTGCTCGACTCGATTGATTGCTCAATCATGATTTCACAGACTCAAATCTGTTAAATCGTGATTGATTGAATTGTTGATTAGTGCAATTTGTTCAAGTATTGAATATGAAAATCATCAATGATCTTCTGAGCGTTTATAAATTCATCATCATCAGCGTTGTATCAATTGAGATCATTGTCATAGTCATTTCATTTGACTCTATACTGAAGTTGTCTTTGATATCAACAAGAATTCAATATATCATTGATTTCTCACTCGTCTTCGTCGTTTATCATTATTGAATCTGAGAATTCATTCTTTTGATCAGACAAGAAATCGTCGACGACAGAGCGAAGCAGATCAGAATGAAATACATCATGAACATGCATAGACTTTGATAATTTCAGTTTATATGAAGAGTTGACAAGATCTAAATTAATGAAAGAATCGAGCATTTTATCATCTAGCTTCTTGAAAGATCTTGCTGTAATGATGTTTCTTTCATTCAGAAACATCTTTGATTTAATCTCATAATCAACTTTTTTTCTATGCTTATTGACTTATTTCATCATTTGTTCTCATGTTTTGACTAGCGACTTGCGAACAAACTTCAGTATTTTGTTCATATGTTCAGATATATTCTTTGCTTTAGTCATCTGCTGTCAGAATCATGTCTAAATGATACAATCAATGAAGATCAGAATTGATAGTGCTTGATCTTTAGAAATAGCTATAACTGAATATTAAGAATACAGAAGAAGATTGATACAAAAGCTTTTATTTATGTAATGTTCAAAGACTGTGCTAAACTTGAAAGAAATGTATTTGTGACATGAAAAGAAAATGATGTAAATGAACAAGATGTTGATGAAAGAAAAGAGTATTGAGAAAGAAAAAGAGTGTTGAGTCATATCTGAGTCAAATCTGAGTCAGATCTAAATCAGATCTCAACTAGATCATTAACTAGTTCTAATCAGTCTTGATACGCTTGTAACATCTGCAAGCGTTCACGAGAACTTTTATATTCAATGACATTGAGTTCAAAGCTCATATGAGAATGAAAGTCTTTGTTTAGAAAGAAAGAGATTGAAAAGATGACTGAGAACAGAGCATTATTGTCAACAAACTTGATCATGAGTAGTAGCTTAACTCAGTCATTTTGCATGTATGAACAGAAGAATTGAAGATATCTTTCAACGTTCTGATTGACTCATTCACTTTGATCATTGATCTGAGAGTGATAAACTGTGAAGAGTTAAAGATTAATGTCTAGTCTTTTGCAAAGCAACTTTCATAGAATGAAGATAAATTGAGAGTCTTGATTTGAAACAATGAAATCGAGTAAATCATGTATTTGATATATTCACTGAAGCATTAGCTCAGCTGTTTTTTCTGCTGTGATTTTCTCGTCATCAATGAAGCAAGAAATATAATGTCGTTTCTTTGTCAATCTACATATCACTATTAGTATGATGTTTTTGTCTTTCGAAAAAGATAAGTCAATGATGAAGTTCATGACTATGTTCTTTCATTGCTGTTCAAGTATAAGTAAAGAATGTAGTAGTTTATTGAATTTATCTTGAAAAGTCTTTGATCGCTGACAAATGTAGCAGTTTCAAATATATTGACTTATTGTCTTTTGCATTGAAGATCAATAGTAGTATCTTCTTATAATCTTCATCATTCTGAGAATTTCAAAATAATCAATCAAAGATTGATCATGAACTTTTTGAATTAACTTCATTTGAAGATGCTCATTGAAGAGAACTCATAGAAGATCACTTTGATATAGTATTTCGTTCTGAACTCGACAATTTCTTAATTTAATATCTTTGTATTGAGCTTCATTTTTTAATATGACTTCATAAAGTAGCATACAATTCTTGTCAATTTCATTAGTCTCAAGAATCTGTTTATAGATTGATTCATTGATGTTCTTCTTTAGATCAGCAATTTTCATTCAATTCAATGTGAGAATTGTAGTTCGCTGATAGCAACATCATTCATTCTTAAGACTTTTAGAAATTGAATCAATTTGATGAGTCAATGCATTGACTTTGATGTTTTGTTTATTTGAACAATACATGATTTTGAAGTTGAAGTCAACGAGCTTTTGTACTCAGCGCATTTGACATCTACTTAGCTCTTTATCTTTCATTAATGACGTTAAAGCTTGATGATCAGTGAACATCTTGATGAGTAGCTCAGTCAATTTCAGCTCAGATCATCAATGCTTAAAGACTTGAATGATTGCTAGTAGTTTCTTGTCATAAATCTTGTAATTGCACTCAGCGAGACTCAGATTCTTGCTGTAGTAGATCATTGAATGCAATGTTTCTTCATCATTATACTGAGAAAGTATATCATCATTGACGTAGTTGAGTGAGTCTGTTTCAAGAATAGTCTCTTTATTCTGATCAAAATGACGAAGAATAAAGACTTCAGTCATTCATTTCTTCATATGATCAAAGATCATTTGACAAGCTTGATCTCATTCAAATATCATCTCTTTTTGAGTTAGTTGAATCAGAGAATGAACAATCTTTGAAAAGTTCTTTATAAAATGTTGATAGAAGTTGCAGAAGTTGACGAAGAATTGCATCTGAGTGAGATTTGTAAAAGTAGATCATTCAACTATTGCTTGTACTTTTCTGAAGTTCATCTTTAGTTCTTCAATGAATAGCAATAGTTTCAGAAAGAAGATTTTCTGAACATGAAACTTGCACTTATTTACATTCATCTGAAGATCAGTCTCTTGTAATCTATGTAGAATCAATCGTACGTGTCACTTATATTTCTTCAATGTTTTGCTGTAAATGATAATGTCATTTAGATAAATCTGACAAAACTGATGAAGATAGTTAAATAGCACGTCGTTCATATAGTGTTGATAGAAAGTCGAGTCGTTGATTAATTTAAAAGACATTACGTGATATTTGTAGAAATCAAAAGAGGTGATAAAGATAGTCAAATCTTCGCTGCTTGAATGCATACACAGTTTGTTGAAGATGACAATGATGTTCAATCGAGTCAGATACTTACTATCTTGAATACGAGCGAGAGTTTCGTCTATTAGTGATAAGAAGTAGCGATTTCGTTTGATCAAAGCATTGAGCTTTCTGTAGTTTACACAGAAATGCAAGCTATCATCTTTCTTTTTGATGAATAGTATGAGCGAAGCATATGAAGCTGAGCTAGAAAATATAAAGTATTTATTCAGATGCTTGATCAGATAATTCTTTATCTTTTGAAGCTTGTAGTCAGACATATGATAGAGATGACTTCAAGAAGATGTTTTCTCGTTGATCAACTCAATTTTATGATCATAGAGTCAATGAGAGAGTAGTTGATCAATCATCGCTCGATCAAACACATCTAGATAGTCATGATATTTTGAAGAAAGTTTAGCTTTGACTTCTTTCAAGATCTCTTCATGTGAAAGCTCTTGTAGATTTACATCTTCAAGTTGATTTCTAGCTGTTTTTAGAAGTCGATTGATTTTCGTGATGATCATCATGAAAGTAGTCACATTCAATCGTTTGACTAGTGATTTATATGCTGCAGCTTCTATCATTGCTATGTTCATTGAATCAAAAGACGAAGCGAAGTTGACTGAATTAAATGATTTCACGATTTTATTGAATGAAGCTGACTTCTCGCTGAGTCAAATGATGACAGAAGAGATAAATCTCTTTAGTATTTGAGTAGAAGTCAAACTCTTCTGCTTCATGATTGTCTTGTTGCTTGAGAGTAGAACAATCGATTTCTGACTAGAAATGAAATTCGAAAATTGTCAGAATTGTGTCTAAATGATACAATTGATGAAGATCAGAATTAATAGTGCTTGATCTTTAGAAATAGCTATAACTGAATATTAAGAATACAGAAGAAGATTGATACAAAAGCTTCTATTTATGTAATATTCAGAGACTGCGTTAGACTTAAAAGAAATATGTTTGTAACATGATAAGAAGATGATGTAGATAAACAAGATGTTGATGAAAGAAAAGAATGTTGAGAAAGAAAAAAGATGTTAAGTCATATCTGAGTTAAACCTGAGTCAGATCTCGATCAGATCATTAACTAGCTTTAATCATTATGCAAAGTACTCGCTAGCGTGCATTGCAAATTGATTAAAGCTTCAGTCTTGTTCAATCTTATCGATCTTGATACGCTCGTAACATTATTCTCTTCTTCGAAAATTCATGTTTGCATGAATGTAGTTTCTTTGCTCGCTTTTGTTGATAGTTATTTCGATATTTAGCGCGATTTGCTTGAATATAGCTTATGAAATTCGTTCAAAACTTTCTCTGAGTCATTGAATTTCTCTTTATCAACATAGTATCATTCGTCATTTCTATCTAGATCTTTTCATTTGACTTTGTACTGTATTCGATCTCGATAGCATCTGAAGTTCAATATATCATTTATCTTTCAATATTTATTGTCTTTAATAGTGATTAATCTGAGTGATTCTGAATGTTGTTCTGATAAAGAGTCTTCTGAATACAATCGTAGTAGCTTTGAGCTAAACATTGAATGCAGATGCTTCATGCTGACTGATAGATGAAGATGATAGAAGATACTCATTTTAGCAGTGATTTGATATGAATTTAGCTGTTTATCTTTCAAATCTTTGCAGAGTCTCGTTGTCTTGACATTTCTGAAAGATAGTCAAACTCAGTCATTTACTTCATATGTGACGTTTCATTTATGTTTATTGATCTGAACTTTGATGATCAGCTTCATCTTTTTCAATTGTTAATGATTGAAGCTCAGTAACTCTTTCATTTAAATAACAATATCATTTGTCTTTCTAGCTTCAAGTCGTTCACAAGTTGTTTCATAGTCAGTAATGTCTGAATTGAAACTTCTTCAAGAGTGAAATTCTTTATTGAAGTAAAAGAAAGTCATTGAAGTGATTAAGAAGATATTGAAATTGTTGCTGAATTCTATCATAGATATTTATTTGACTCAGTTGTTCTGCATGTAATTGCAGTAGATTCTAAGTTCGCGTTCAACATTCTAATTGACTCATTTTGATTGATCATCAATCTCAGAATGATAGACTGTGAATAAACTAGCTGTGATTCTCAGTCGCTTGCAAAGACTTTTTCACATAGTTGATATGAATTGAGAGTCTTTGTTTGAAACAATAGAACTGAGTAGATCATGCAGTCAATAGACGTTTTATAGCATGATTCAAATCATTTCTTCAACTGAGATGTCATCATCTTCTCAATGACAGAAAACATAATGACATTCTTTGATGAAATGACATATGATTATGCAAATGACGTTATAGTCTTCTGACAGAGATAGTTCAGTGATGAAGTTCATAACTATATCTTTTCAGCGTTTTTGTAAAATTGAAAGAGAATGATGAAGTTCATTGATACTATTTCTAGAAACTTTGCTTCGCTGATAAGCATGACAGTTTCAAATGTATCATCAAATAGTAGCTCAATGATCTGATCAATAGTAGAAACGCTGAACTAAATTAATGATTCATTTATTGTTGAGATGAGAGATTGAAGATTGATCATGCACTTCTTGTAGTAATTTCGTGTGCATGTTCTTAGAGATTCACAGTAGATCTTTTCTAAATAGAACGTCGTCAATGATTTTACAGTTCTTCAGTTTAGTGATATGAAATTTGAGCTTGTTGTCGTTCATAGCTTGTTTATATTCGCTGCAGAGCTCATCTGTTTAATTGATTATACATACTCATTGATAGAGATTTGCTTTCGATTCAACAGATAAAACATTAACTTTATCAGAAATCAGAATAGTCTGAAAATGATTTTCAAGACACTGAGCTGATTCAGAGATGTTCGCTAGAAGCATTCTAGTTAAAGCATCAATCTTAGTATTCATTTTGCCTGATTTAAAAATGATCTGAAAGTTGAACTCTGATAAAATGTTCAGATAGTTAACTTGTCATTGACTCAACTGTTTGTTTTTCATAAAGATCTTCAAAATCTGATGATTGATGAACATCTGAATGAATAGTTCAATGCATTTCAGCTCAAGTCGTCAATGTTTGAAACATTGAATAATGACTAGCAATTTCTTGTCATATATGTGATAATTGATTTCAGCGAAAATCATGCTTTTGCTGTAGAAGATCATTGAATGAAGAACTTTCTCGTCATTGTACTGAGATAGTATTTCACCTTTTACATAGTTCAAAGCGTTGATCTTCAGAATAGCTTGTCATTTGAGATTAAAGTGACGAAGTACTGAGATTGAACTGACTTGTTTCTTTAAATTGTTAAAGACTTGAACACAGATCTTGTTTCATACAAAAGACGTGTTCTTTCTAGTCAGCTGAGTGAATGATTTTACTAGCTTCAAGAAGTTCTTAATGAAACGACGATAGAAGTTAACAAATTTCACGAAGCTTTGAATTTCTTTTAGATTGATCAAAGTGATTCAGCTGACTATGACTGTCATCTTGCTGAGATTCATATGAAGATTTAGTTCTGATACAATGACTTCTAGAAAGACAGTCTCTTCTACATCAAATTCGCACTTTCAAATATTCATCTGCAGTTCAGCTTCACGTAGTCATTTCAATACTAGTTTGACGTGATCTCTATGTTTCTTTCTTGTTTTGCTATAGATAAGAATGTCATCTAGATAAACTTGGCAAAAGTCGTTCAGAAAGTCTCATAAAATGTCATTTATATATTGCTGAAAGAAGATTGATTCATTAGTCAGTTCAAATGATAGCATCTTGTATTTATATGCTTTTAAAACAGTGATGAAAGTGATGTAATTCTCGTTATCAAGATGCATTTGAAGTTTGTTGAATGCTGATATGATGTTCAATCTAGTCAGATGCTTGCAACTCATTATTTTATCAATGATTTCATTTATCAACAATAGAAAATATTTATTTCTTTTAAAAATGACATTTAACTTTCAATACTTCATGCAAAATCAAAGATCTTTATTTGCTTTGAGAGCGAATAAAATCAACGAGAAATAAAAGATCTGACTGAAAGTGATGAATTTCTTTGATAGATTCTCGTTCAGATACTTCTTTACTTTCAGAAGTTTGACAGAGAACATTTGATATGCTCAGCAGCGAGAAAACGTTGAATCACTAATGAGCTCGATTTTATGATTGTAGAAGCGATGAAAGAGTAGTTTATTTGATTGAACTCAATTAAAAACATTTAGAAACTCGTAATATTTTGAGAGCAGCTTCGCTTTAATGTCTTTTAAATTCTGAGTCATTTCATTGATTGAAAAGACGTTTAGAACGTTCAAATTGCACTGAGTATTGTACGCGATTTTTCTATTGATGTTCATCATAAATAGAGCAAAAACTTCAATCTTATTCTTCTTTAAATGATTCAACAATGTTTTGAACGAAGCAACATTTATGCTTTGAATCGAGAATGACTTTTTCTGAACAGTGATTAAAACAAGTCGTTTGAGCATTGTAGAGATCTTAGTCTGAGTGATTGAAGAGAACGAAGTTGATCGCGATTAACTTGAGTGCTTTGAATTAAGAAAAATCGAAAAAACTGAAATAGAAGTATTCAATTGATTTGAAAAAACAATGACGTCATTTCACATATTCAGTAATATTTTGTTTTTGTTCATTCAGAGCTTATTCAAAATAACTTCATGATGATCAATATCAGTTATCAACATTAATACAGTTAATTTTTTATGACTTTCAATGATGGGATTGAGTAGAATTTTATGAGTGATGATCTTCTTAGATATCTTTTCATCATAATCTTTTATTAGCTTCTCTTTTGTCAGTAATATAGATTGAATTTTCAGTTTCTTGCATACTTTATCAACTAGATTGAAATGTATAATCATGTAAACGACTGAATCACTGTCTATTAAAGAATGAAGACTGAAAGATTGTTTCTGAAAGATGAAATGAGTGTCAATTAGAAACAACTTTTCAAAGTAATTCTCTTTTGATAGAATTTCGTCTAGTTTGCACAAAGATATAATCTCTATCTCTTTAATGACTTTTGAAGAGATGACTAGTTTTTTGAATCAAAATTTGAATTGAAATTGAATTAATCATATTCTTTGTTCACTGCATTGATTTTAGTAGATTGATTGAGACACTTCTTAGAGCTATGATCTGATTTATGACATATGAAACAGCTTTCGACTAGAATGTCTGCTTCTTTGACGTTAGTTAAAATCGCGTCGCGCGACTTTAGATGATCAGACTTCAAGTGATCAATTGATTGAGTGATAACAGTCGCTTTATGAAAGATAGTCTTTGAAACGTCATTGACATGTTTGAGCTTGTTCTTGATCTCTTGAATGACTCGCTGATCATTATTCAAATGAATCAGATAGAAACGAATTTCTTTTAGAAAATCAGATTGAACTAGTTGATCTACTCAAATGAATTGAAGACGAGAGTTGATTTTATCTTTCAAATCAACGATCAGTTACTTTTCGTGATAGTCTAGATAGAAAAATAAACGTTGAAATTGAGTATAGAATTTACTGAATTTCTTGAATTCTTGAATCAAGTTGTAATATTTTCTACGAAAGTTGACTTTCTTATTCAAATCATCAAACAACTGAGCTAGCTCTTTCAAAAGATCTTCAATAATTTTATAGAGATTGACATAATCACATTCACGTCTGACTTGAATGATCTTTACTGCATCATTGAATAATCTAGAATGTACATAGCTCAATTTGACTCATTCATTAGAAAAGAGATCAATGTTGATCTTTAGTTTATTCTGAATTTTTTCATATCAGTTCTTTCAAGTAGAGTTCTTTTCATCAGTAAACAGCGAAGAATCAGATATTTTTTGAGATCTAGAATGCTCAGAGTAGATGAAATCAGAAGAAGTGTTTTCTTTATTTTGAAGTCTTGTCTTCAACTTTTTGATTTCGTCTTCTTGTTGTTTATCTAACTTGTAAAGTTGATCTGTTTCTTTATCAAGAACTAGACTTCGAGCTTTTCAGATTTCGTAGAACACGAGAAATATTATTGTTTCAGTGAATGATTTATCATCTTCATAAATGAATGACGCAGCACTTGATGATTTCGTTCGTGATTTCGATGAATCAGCATCAGAGATTTAAGAGAAACGATTTCGAAATTTCTCAGAATGCTCTTCAGTAGATGAATGACTAAACATGATGAGATTTGTTTGAAAGAATAATTGAATGAATGATGATGCTTGACGATTGAAGAAGAAAAATGTATAGAATGATGTTTAATCTTCAACAAAGAAAATAAGATTTGTTTGTTGATTGATTTGATTCTTGAGCAATTCACGAAGATTCTTTATTGTCGATTCTCTTAATCGAGTTAAACAGCTTATTTTTACTCGTCTGTTTCATGAAAATAAATTGATTCTCTTGATCGATTTGAACTGTGCATACTTAATGAGTGATAAGTTGTCTAACGATTCAAACAGTCTTGTCGTTGATTTCATTAAACTCTTTAATGTTGTTCAATCTTTCAATTGTGTTGATCATCAGATAAATGAATTTCTTTAAACTCGTTCTGTCTGTACGAGTATGTTGAATGAGTAATGAGATCAGTATCATGTGATTAACGAATTCTTAATATAATGTCAGAATCATGTCTAAATGATACAATCAATGAAGATCAGAATTGATAGTGCTTGATCTTTAGAAATAGCTATAACTGAATATTAAGAATACAGAAGAAGATTGATACAAGAACTTCTATTTATGTAATATTCAGAGACTGTGCTGAACTTGAAAGAGATGTGTTTGTGACATGAAAAGAAGATGATGTAGATGAACAAGATGTTGATGAAAGAAAAAAGATGTTGAGTCATATCTGAGTCAAATCTGAGTCAGATCTCAGTCAGATCGTTGACTAGCTCTAATCATTACACAAAGTACTTGCTAGCGTGCACTGCGAATTGATTAAAGCTTCAGCCTTGTTCAGTCTTATCAATCTTGATACGTTCGTAACAAAAATTGAAGAAAATCGATTCATATATCAATTACTAGATTGATTTTGTTCATTCATATTTTTTCAAAAATTATTTAATGTTGATTTAATCAAGTGATTAACATAGAAGCTGTGTCAATCATATGATCTTGAACAGTCAGATTTGAATAAATGACATGAGTAATGAGTTTCTTAGCATAATGATCGTCGAATTCTTGAATTGACTTCGCTTTGATCAAAGTCAGAGACTTAATTTGCAACTGATCACAAACATTCTGCGCAATTAATTCATCAATGAACGAATAGTCAGCTGCTTCAATGTCAGTCAATGACTTTAATGAGTAACTAATTTCATTGTTAGATAATACACATTCAATAGTTAAAGATTTCGAAGCAAAGAAATTATCTGAGCTGCTCATTGTTGAAGAAATTAACACATCTTTCACTGCGTCTTTGATGAAAGTCACTAGTTTTTTGCCTCATTCTTCAATTTCTCTGTAAATAATTTCTTCTCTTCTTTTGACATGATGATCTCATTGAGACGAGAAATGAATGCATGAGATGTCAAAGTACTAGTTTTCAGCTGAGAACAGTCTTTTGAAAGATGATTCAATACTTTGCAGTTGAAGCAAATGATTGACATTCTTGATCATTCAGATTCGAAGATGAAAAAAGTAATGAGTTAAACATAGCTAGTAGTTGAGACTGAAGCTGATGTTGATGAAGAAACAAAACGTTTTTTCGAAGCTGCTATCAATTTGACTGTTCATTGCTCATCACGTAGCTGATAATTGACTTGTTGTTTATTATTTACATCTTGAAGAAAGATTTTGAGCTTATCAAGTGAGCTAAACTTTATGAGACAAACTGATAACGCGTTCTGAAGATGATTGTTGATTTTATTCTGAATGTTGTTCATCAAAGTGATATCATTGTAGTTTAGAAAGTTGAATATTCTAGTAAATTTTGAATAGAAAGAGCTGAAGAGCTTGTTGAGCTGCTTTAGAGCAACATATTTGCAATAACACTTTCAAATCAGATTTTGATCTTCGTAAATTTCTTTCAAATGTTTCAGTAGCTCTGATAGTGATTGATAGAATGAGAAAGCATCAACACAATGCTTTGCATAAATTTGCTGATCAGCATCATCTTCTAGTCTGAAAATCACATAGACAATATGAATCTTTTCAGTAGAGTAATGATTCACGTTGACATCGAGCTTGTCAGCTAGTATCTTAATGTTTCATATCTTTCAAATAAAATCATCTGTTTCGATGAAAATGAGTGAATTCAAAAGCTTGATGAACTTGTGATGATCATTTTCATTTTCGTTATCAGATAAAGTAGAAGATTCTCGTTGAAAATGAGCTTCTTTCTGATTGACTCGTTACTCAGCTGACTGAGTCTCTTGACGAGACATAGATCGATCAGCTTGACGTTGTTTCGCTCTGAAGTTCAATCACTCGCCTTGTAACTGATTAATCTTTTTCTCTAGCTCATTGTTTTTATCAAAAGTGACTATTAGTTGTTTCGCTCTTTTTTTGTGATCTTCTTGTACAAAAAGTCAGTGTTCATTGAGTTGTAGAGTCAAGTCTTGCTGACTTCAAAGCTTGTTCAGCATATTGATGACTTCATTGAGTTGATTGCTGACTCAATGAAACAATTGTTCTTCAATGTTTATGTTTCATGAGATAACAGCTTTCTCAGCTTTAATTGAAGCATTGATGAATAGAAGTGAAACTTTTCTACTAGCAGTGCTTCTAAGCAGATGAGCTGTTCATGACTCGACTGATTTGAAGTCACGTGTCATTATGAGAAAGATAGATAGATAGATTTGATTGAGTGATTGATTTGATAAATTTAAGTAAATTTGAATGTGTGTTTTGATGAAAGTAATTCAAAGAATTTCTTGCGAATTTTCTGAATAGAAGTAGATTATTTCGTATCATCTACACGTTGATAGCAGAGTAGTAGATGATGAGCATTTATTTAATGTCAGAAGCCTGTTTAGAGCGAGTCAGATAGAGATGTCATTTAACTAGAAGATAAATGCTAAGAAAGAAAGATAGTTACAGAAAAGAAGCTGACTACATATATGTGTTTCTCAGTCGACGCTAGACTCAATAGAGACTAGTCAAGATGACGAAGCGAGAATAAATCTGACAAGACTAGAAAACTGAGTCTGACAAGGCTAGAATCGTGACAAAAAGAATAAAGATTATATCTTTGTGCAATTAAGTTGAAGTTCTATCAGAAGAAAACTACTTTGAAAAATCATTTCTGATCAATGTTTTTCTCATCGCTCAGAACAATTCTTTTAGTCTTTGTTCTTTGATAAATAGTGATTTCGTTGTCTACACGCTGATACATGACAAGCTAGTCAATAAAGTATGTCAGAAACTTAAAATACAATTTATATTACTACATCAACAAATTCTTGAGTGCTAATTAGTCAATCACACACAGTTGATTATCACGTTGATATCATTGACATCATTGACAGCTAATTCAATCAAAGATTCAATCAAACATCACTTAATTACGTCATTAATCTTGTACTTAAATCTAATAACTGATAAATTGAATTATTTATCTTTGCGCATAAATAATTAGATGATTAACAGCATCATTAAACAGTTTGACAACATCTTCGTTCTTTGCATTCTACATGCTCATTTATCTACATACTTATCATTTTACTCATCATTCTACATACTCATCATTCTACTCATCATTCTACATACTCATCACTCTACTCGTCATTTTACATACTCATCATTCTACTCATCACTTTACATGCTCATCATTCTACTCATTATTCTACATACTCATCACTCTACTCATCATTCTACATACTCATCATTCTACTCATCACTTTACATGCTCATCACTTTACTCACTCATTTACTCGCTCATTTACTCGCTCATCTATTCGCTTCATTTACTCGCTTTATCAATCTCTTTATCAAACGCTTTATCAAATTTTCTATTAAATGTTTTATCAAATGCTTTATCAAATGCTCTATCAAACTCTTTATTAAACGCTTTATCAAATGCGTCGATTGAATGCATAAAACACGTCAAACAATGCTTCAAACAATGCTTTCTACATGACTTGAGAACAGTACTGTTACCTTTGTGATTAGTAATCTTCGCTCTCAGTTGAAGATTGATGTTAGAAAATTCAAAAGATTCAGAGTATTTACTTCTTCTCACTTCTTTCTTTCTTCATAGAACAGTTTCTACTTTTTATTTCATACGAAATAATGCTAACTGACTCAATAAAATACACTTTTCATGACTCATAAACTGATCGTTGAGTTGAGTTTTGAATTGACATTTTGAATTCAACTCGATTTGAAGTCAAGTTGCTCATATTTTCAACTTGATGCAACTTGACTCAACTGAAAATTGAGTCAACTCGACTCGACTCGTCAAGAACTTGAGCTTGATGTCAAGAGAACTAAATATAGAAATTTTTCCGACTTTTGCATTATCTTTTTGCATTATCTTTTTGATAGAAAGTCATGAAGGAAAAACATGAAGATCGTTTGATAAAGAGTCATAAAGAAAAACATAAAGAAGAATATGAAGAGAAACATAGAGAGAAACATGAAGAGAAACATGAAGAGAAACATGAAGAGAAACATGAAGATCATTTGATAAAAAGTCATAAAGAGAAACATGAAGAGAAACATGAAGAGAAACATGAAGAAAAACATAAAGAGAAACATAAAGAGAAACATAAAGAGAAACATGAAGAGAAACATGAAGATCATTTGATAGAAAATCATGACGAGAAAACATGAAGATTATTTGACTTTGATAGAGAGTCATGACGGGAAAACATGATAGAAAGTCATGAAGAAAAATCATGTAGACTGTTCAATCAAGCTATTTACATCTATCTAATATCTTGTTGAATCAAGTTGAGTTTTTGAGTTAAGTTGTTGAGTTAAGCTTTTCAACTCAACTTAAGTTCTTAAGTTCAACTTCTTAACTCAATTCAACACTTTTCAAGTCGAGTACTCAACTTGAACTTAAGTACTTGACTTGATGCAATCAGTTTAATGACTCAATATCAAACTTTCTACTGATTTTTCTGCTGATTTTTCTATCAATCTTTCTACTGATCTTTTGATCAAGCTTTCTACTGATCTTTCAATTAAGCTTTCTACTGATCTTTCTACTGATCTTTTGATTGAGCTTTCTACTGATCTTTCTACTGATCTTTCTACTGATCTTTCTACTGATCTTTCGATCGAGTTTTCTACTGATCTTTCTACTGATCTTTCTACTGATCTTTTTACTGATCTTTTGATCAAGCTTTCTACTGAGCTTTCTACTGAGCTTTTTACTGAGCTTTCTACTGAGCTTTCTACTGAGCTTTCTACTACTGAGCTTTCTAGTGAGCTTTCTACTGAGCTTTCAATTGAGCTTTCTAATACTGATCTTTCTAGTGAGCTTTCTACTGAGCTTTCAATCGAGCTTTCAATTGAGCTTTTTATCAAATGCTTTATCAAACTTTCTACATGCTTCAAATTACTCATTGATTGAGTGCATAACATGAGTTGAACAGTGCTTTCTACATGACTTCTTTCATGATTTTCTATCAAGCACTCTTCATGTTTTTCTACCAAGCACTCTTCATGTTTTTCTATCAAGCATTCTTCATGTTTTTCTATCAAGCACTCTTCATATTTTTCTATCAAGCACTCTTCATGTTTTTCTACCAAGCATTCTTCATGTTTCTCTATCAAGCACTCTTCATGTTTTTCTATCAAGCATTCTTCATGTTTTTCTATCAAGCACTCTTCATGTTTTTCTATCAAGCACTTTACATAGTTAACAATTCGTTTAAATAAATGATTAAATAACTAGTTAAATAATAAATTCATTGATTTAATACTTTGCTTTTACATGCGCTTGAACATATAGAATAAGAATAATTATTATCAGCAGTATCATTCATGTCATTTTGATGATTCATGTCAATGTGATAAATGATGTCATTTAAGCTATTAAACATGCGTTCGCAGCTAATCACGTCAAAGTGATCTTATAAGAAGAGAGATCAATTAAAATGATAAATCATCTCATTTATTGACTAATTACGTGATTAAACATTCAACAAGATTTCTCGATGTAGCAAAAGAAAAGTTAATATGAGACTATGATGAGAAGTTAGTTAGAAAGATTATTACTCATAAGATTCTGTTAAAGATCGATTTAAAACGAGTTATAAAGATGTCATTTAACTAATAAATAAATGTTAAGAAAGAAAAGTATCTACAGAAAAGAACTCAACTTATATGTGTATTTCTCAGCTTTGTGCTAGACTTGATTGAGTTGACATCTTACACATATGATGCAGAGTTCTCATGACATCATTTATAAATCAGATTCTCGCTAAACTTGATTAGAATGAAATCAGACGAAGATTAGACGAAGAATAAACGAAGACTAGAATCATAATATTACTTCTCTTTCTTGACTATTCATGTTTGCATGAATGTTATTTCTTAGTGCGCTTTTCTTGAATATTTGATATGAAAATCATTAATCATCTTTTAAGCGTTTATAAATTCATTATCATCAGCGTTGTATCAGTTGAGATCATTGTCATAGCTTTTTCATTTGACTTGATATTGAAGTTGTCTTTGATATCATCAAGAGTTCAATATATCGTCGATTTTTTATTCATTTTCATCATTTATCATTATTGACTTTGAAGATTCATTCTTTTAATCAGACAGAGAATCATTAACGACAGAACAAAGAAGCTCTGAATGAAATACATCATGTATATGCATAGTTTCTGATAGTTTCAACTTATAGAATGAGTTAACAGACTCAATGATCTGAAATGAATTAAGCATCTTGTCATTTAATTTTTTGAAAGATCTCGCTGTAACAATGTTTCATTCATTCAGAAACATCTTTGATTCAATTTCATAATTGATTTTCTTTCTATACTTATTAGTTTGATTCATCATTTGCTCTCATGTTTTGATCAGAGCTTCGCGAGCGAAGATCAGTATCTTATTCATGTGATTGAATATATCTTCAACTTGAGCGATTTGCAGATGTTCGTAAGTGCTTTCATACTCAATGATGTCAGAGTTGAAGCTCATACGAGAGTGAAAGTTCTTGTTCATGAAGAAGAGAATCAAGAAAATGATTGAAAACAAGACATTATTGTTAACAAACTTAATCATGAATAGTCACTTGAATTAGTCATTCTGTATGTATGAATAAAAGAAATGAAGATATCACTCAACATTTTAATTGACTTGTTCGCTTTGATCGTTGATCTAAAGATGATAAACGATGAACAATTGAAGAGAAATACTCAGTCATTTGCAAAGAAACTTTCATAGTATAGAGATGAACTGAGAATCTCAATTGAATACAATGAAGCTTGATAAATCATGAGTTTGATATACTCATTGAAGCAACATTTCAGCTGTCTTTTCAACTATGATATCTTCATCATCAATGATGCAAGAAATATAATGTCTTTCTTTCAACAATTTGCAAATGACAGTCAGAATAGTGTTGTAGTTGTATGAATTAAATAAATCAATAATGAAGTTCATGACTATGTTCTGTCATCGCTGTTCAGATATAAATAAAGATTGAAGCAAGTTATTTAATTTATCTTTTGATGTTTTTGAACGTTGACATATGTAGCAGTTTCAAATATATCGATCTATCGTTTTTCGCATAAAAAATCAATAGTAATTTCGCTTTATGATCTTCACTGTTCTAAGAATTTCAGAATGATCAATCAATGATTGATCATGTATCTCACAAATCAGATTCATTTGTAGAAGCTCATTGAACAAAATTCATAACTGACTATCATGATACAAGATTTCATTCTGAGTTTAACAATTCTTTAATTTGATATCTTCATATTATGTCTCATCTCTTGCTATTGCTTCGCGAAGTAACGTATAATTCTCGTCAATCTCATTAGTTTCAAGAATCTGTTTATAAATTGATTGATCATTATTCTTCTTTAGATCAGCAATCTTTATTTAATTCAATGTCAGAATAATAGTTCTTTGATATTGAATGCATTCATCATCAAGATTTTTAAACATGAAGTCAGCTCAACAAGTTAATGCATCAATCTTAATGTTCTGTTTATCAGATCAATACATTATCTTAAAGTTGAAGTCAACTAACTTTTGAACTCAACGCATTTATCATTGACTCAGCTTCTTGTCTTTCATCAATGAGATGAGCATTTGATGATCGATGAACATCTTGATAAAAATGTCAGTTAGCTTCAGTTTGAGTTATCAGTGTTCAAATGCTCAAATGATGATCAGAAGTTCTTTATCATATATTTTGTAGTTGCATTCAGCAAAAAACATGTTCTTACTATAAAAGACAATCAAATGTAGTACTTCTTCATCGTCATATTAAGAGAGAACTTCATCATTGACGTAGTCAAATGAGTTAATTTCAAGAATAGTTTCACAAGTTTGATTAAAGTGATGTAGTATAAAAGTCTTGATCATACATTTCTTCATATGATCAAAGATGATCTGACAGACTTTATTTCATTCAAATATGATCTTTTTTTGAGTGAGTTGAATCATTGAATGAACAATCTTTGAAAAGTTCTTAATGAAGCATCAATAGAAATTGCAGAAGTCAATGAAGAACTGCATCTGAGTAAGATTATTGAGTGTAGATCAATCAACTACTGCTTGTATCTTTCGTGAATTCATTTTAAGTTTCTCGATTGACATCAAAAGTTCTAAAAAGATGATTTTCTGAACATGAAACTTGCATTTATTAATATCTATTTGTAAATCAGCTTCTTGTAATCTATTTAAAATTAATCATACATGTTGCTTGTGTTTCTTCAAGATCTTGCTGTAAATAATAATATTATTTAGATAAATCTGACAAAACTGATGAAGATATTTGAACAGCACATCATTCATATAATGTTGATAGAATGTTAATTCATTGATTAATTTGAAGAGCATTACATGATATTTGTATGAGTTGAAAAAGATGATAAAGATAGTCAGATCTTCACTATCTGAGTGCATTTGCAGTTTATTGAACGTGACAATGATGTTTAATTGAGTCAGATACTTACTTTCTTGTATATGAGCGAGAGTCTCGTCTATCAATGACAAAGAGTAATGATCTCATTTGATCAAAGCATTAAGCTTTCTGTAATTGACGCAGAAACGCAGACTTTCGTCTTTCTTTTCAGTGAACAAAATGAGCGAGATGTATGATGCAAAGTTGAAGAAAATGAACTCTTTGTTCAGATGTTCAATCAGATACTTCTTTATCTTCTGAAGCTTGTGATTGAACATCTGATATAGTCTGCTTCGCGAAGATGTTTCTTCATTGATCAACTCAATTTTGTGATCATAGAAACGATGCAATGATAGCTGATTAATCATTGCTCGATTGAAGATGTCTAAATAGTCATAATATTCAGAGAAAAGCTTGATCTTAACTTGCTTAAGAGCTTCAGCATGAAAAAGCTCATGCAGATTCACTTCTTCAGACTTGTTTTCAACTGTAGTTATGAGTCGATCGATTTTCAAGATGATAACAGCAAAGATCTTGACATCTGATTGTTTGACTAACATTCTATATGCAACTGTCTCTATCATGAATATGTTGATTGAACTGAAAGCTGATTTCAGACTGAACGTTGATTTAGAATTGACGTTAGACAAAACTGCATCAAGCGATTTTAATTGTTTAACTGACTTTTCTTTGAACTGACTGAAAAAAGATGTAACGAAGATAGTAAATCTCTTCAGAATATGAGTAAAGATTAAGCTTTTTTGTTTCAAGATTGTTCTATGACTTGAGAGTAGAATAATCAATTTTGAAATAAAAGAATTGAAATTTGAAAATTGAAGAAAATCAATTTGCATATTTATTACTAGATTAATCTTGTTTATTCATGTTTTTTCAAGAATCATTTGATGTTGATCTAATTGAGTGATCAACATAGAAGTGATTTCAACTGTATGATTCTGAACAGTCAGATTCAAATAGATGACATGAGTAATGAGTCTTTTTGCATAATGATCGTTGAATTCTCGTATTGACTTCGTCTTGATCAAAGTCAGAGATTCAATTTGCAACTGATCACAAACAATCTGCGTGATCACTTCATCAATGAACGAATAGTCAGCAGCTTCGATGTCAATCAGTGACTTCAATGAGTAACTAATTTCATTGCTAGATAATACATATTCAGTAGTCAAAGATTCAGAAGCAAAAGAATTGTCTGACATGCTTATTGTTGAAGAAATTAACACGTCTTTCATCACGTCTTTGATGAAAGTCTCTAGTTTTTTGCCTCATTATTCTCGAAAGACATTTTCTCATTCTTTTTATTCTTTGAAATGATGATTTCATGTAGATGAAAGATGAAGAGATAAAATGCTGAAGTGTTGATCTTGTTCTGAAAACAGTTCTTGAATAAGTGATCTAAGATCTTGCAAATATAGCAAACGATAAATGATCTGACTGACTCAGATGTAGAAAAGATAGTTGACTTAATATATTCAATTATCAAAGTCGTCACTGCTGACAGAAAAGTAACACGCTTTTCAGATGCAATGATGACTTTGATGATGATCATGCAACGTTCGCTTTGAAGCTGATAATTGACTCACTGTCTATTATTCATACTTTGAAGAAAGTTCTTAAGACAATGTAGAGTGATAAAATCTTTCGAGCAAATTAATAAAGCATTCTGCAAGCGATTGTTGATCTTATTCTGAAGATCATTCATCAGAGTGTAATCATTATATTCTAGATAACTGAATAGCTTCATAAAGTTGAAGTAGAAGACATTAAAGAACTTGTCTGCTTGTCTCAAAGTGTTGTACTTACAACAACACTTTCGATTCTTATTTTGATTCTCGTAAATTTCTTCTAGATGCTCAAGTAGCTCGTAGATTGAGATGTAAGAATGCAAAGCATCATGATGATGTCAAGCAAAAATATGCTCAGCAACATCATCTTCTAGTCTAGATATCACATAAACAATGCAGATAATCTCATTGACGAAGTGATCAACATTTGTCTGAAGCTTGTCATTTATCTTGATTCTTCAGCTATCTCATGTTGATTCATCTTCATTGATGAATACAGATGAATTCAAAAACTTGAAAGACTTATGATGATTATTATCAAATAAAGTAAACGACTTATGTTGAGTATGATTCTTGATAGATTAATGAAATAAAGATTTCATAGAAACTTGAGATTTAGTAGACTGACAAGATCAAGACTGATTTGCTGAATGTGATACTTCTTTAAATTTATTCTTGAAATTCAACATCTTTTTTTGATAACATTTGTTTATCTCTTTTAGAGTGTCTATGATCATCTGTTTGATCTCTAGTTGATTTAATCTTTTGTCATGTTCAACTTGAACAATGATTCACTGTTCATTCAGTTTCAAAGTCATGTCTTGTTAATCTTTTAACTCGATCAACATCTTGATGATCTCGTTCAACTGATCATAAGCTCATTGACGAAGTTGTTGACTTATGTTGATGTTTCATAAGATAGTGACATTCTGAGATTCAGCTGAAGCATTGAAAGAAATAAGAAAAACTCATTTATTAGCAATGCTTTTAAGCAGATGAGCTGTTTGTGACTTAACTGATTCAGAGTCGTGTATCATTGTGAGCAAGATAAGAATAGATTTGATTGTAGTAAGATTAAGTGATTAATTTGATAAATTTGAGTAAATTTGCAAATGTGTTTTGATGAAAGTAATTTAAAGAATCTCTTGCGAATTTTCTAAATAGAAGTAGATTATTTCATATCATTTACACGTTGATAGCAAAGTAGTTGATCAGCATTTATTTACTGTTAGAGATCGATTTAAAGCGAGTTATAAAAGTGTCATTTAACTGATAAATAAATGCTAAGAAAGAAAAGTATCTACAGAAAAGAACTTGATTCTTATATATGTATTTCTCAGCTCTGTGCTAGACTCGATTGAATTGATGTCTTACACATATGATGCAGAGTCTCAATGATATCACTTCTAGATCAGATTCTCGCTAGACTCGATTAGAATAAAATCAGGCGAAGACTAGACAAAGAATAGACGAAGACTAGAATCATAACATGTAAAGTGATGAGTAAAATGATGAGTATGTAGAATGATGAGTAAAGTGATGAGTATGTAAAGTGACGAGTAGAATGATGAGTATGTAGAATGACGAGTAGAATGATGAGTATGTAGAATGACGAGTAGAATAATGAGTATGTAGAGTGATGAGTAGAATAATGAGTATGTAAAGTGACAAGTAGAATGATGAGTATGTAAAGTGATGAGTAGAATGATGAGTATGTAGAATGACGAGTAGAATGATGAGTAAAGTGATGAGTATGTAGAATGACGAGTAGAGTGATGAGTATGTAGAGTGACGAGTAAAGTGATGAGTATGTAGAATGACAAGTAGAATGATGAGTATGTAGAATGACAAGTAGAATGATGAGTATGTAGAATGACAAGTAGAATGATGAGTATATAGAATGATGAGTAAAATGATGAGTATGTAAATAGATGAGCATGTAAAATGCGAAGAATGAAGATGTTGTTAAACTGTTTAGTGATGCTGTTAATCATTTAATTATCTATGTGCAGAGATAAATGATTCAATTTATCAGCTATTAGATTTAAGTACAAGATTAATAACGTAATTTAATGATGTTTGATTGAATCTTTGATTTGATTATTTATCAATGATGTCAACGATGTCAACGTGATGATTAGCTGCATGTGATTGACTAATTAGCACTTGAGAATTTGTTGATGTGTTTGAACATTTATTAAATGATATTAATGAAACTTTTAAGTTTACTCATGTTGAACTTAACAAGTCTTGTAAGTTGCTTATATCATAGTACCAGATATGCAGTCTTAACAAGATTTATATGTAGTTAGCATGTAAATTTAAAGAATGTTCATGATTTGAGTTCTTTCTGTTTATTGAAAATATGTTGTATACATTGCATGCAACATACATAAAACATAACTTCTATGCTGATTTCTCTTTTAAACTTAAAAGATTACTCAAAGAGTTTTCTTGTGACAGATTCACAGTTTAAGATGAACAAAATTTCTCACTGCTTAAATTTCAACAGTTTACTTTTTAAACATAAGTTGCAGATGTTTCATTTGTGATATGCATGCATATCACAGTTGATTTCTTCTTTAATTACATTAATACACACTACTGTTTTCTTGAGTTATACAAATAATATCTTTGACTAAAGATTGACTTTATCATCAAGACATTCAAGAGTCAGAGTTTAATGAAGAAATGAAATTCTCAAGATCAACAATTATCATCATTGTATATCACATTTTACAAACACTCACTTCGCTTGTTAAATATGCAACTCATCTGTTTTGCATTATTTGTAGAGATTTTTCTCATGCAGATTGATCATGTTTTGCAGAAATGTTCATATGCTACACTTTTAATTAGACAACATAGTTCAATCTGTTACGAGCGTATCAAGACTGAACAAGACTGAACAAGACTGAAGCTCTAATCAATTTACAATGCACGCTAGCGAGTACTCTGCGTAATGATTAGAGCTAGTCAATGATCTAGTCGAGATCTGATCTAGATCTGACTCAGATTTGACTTAGATATGACTCAGCATCTTTTTTCTTTTCTAGCATTTTCTAATCAGCTTTTATTGTCTTTTAGACAAACACACTTCTTTTTGTTACGAGTAATCAACAGATTTCTATGACAAATACATTTCTTTGTGTCATAAACATATTTTGAATCAACATCTTTCTTGTGTTTCAACACGTCTTCTTTGAAACTAACGTTAATCTGAGTAACTACTATATAGAGCGTGTTCTTCTTATCTTTTGTATCTTCTTTCTTCTGTATTCTTAAAGTCTTAGTTATAACTATCTTTATAGATCAAACATTCTAGTCACGCATGCACTCTGATTAGTTTTTAGACATGATCTCAACATTACTTTAAGAATTCATTAATCATATGATACTGATTTCATTACTCATTCAAATTCACTCAACTGACAATAAAATAAGTATAAAGAAATTTGTATATCTGATGATTAACAACATTGAAAGACAGAACAACATCAAGAAATTAATAAAATCAACAAGAATATACAATCATGTGATTGCTAGAGAATTTATCGCTCAGTCAGTAACATCAGTTCAAATCAATTAATAGAATCAATGATAAAGAATCTTTGTTGATTGCTTGAGAATCACAAAAAAATCTCTTCAAATCAGCAACACTCTTCTTTGAAGACTAAACACTTTAACAAATGATCTCACTATCTACTATTGAGCATCATCATTCGCTTGATCATCAAAATCTTCATCATGATTCAATCATCTGTGAATACTCAACTCAATTTCTTTGAGAGTAATCAAAGTCTTGATTCAGTCATTTATCTTGAGTTATCTTCTCGTCTCTTGAAATTTCTTAGAACTGACTTCGTACGAAAACATCGTCAATTCATGCCTCATTCTCAGACACTCGATGAATCTCTGAAAGTCTTTATTCTCTGAAATATCAAAAATGTAAAGCAGCTACAACACTGAGTTGAACAAGACTCAGAAGTTTTTCTAGAAGATTTAAACAATCTTCGAACTCAACGAGATCTAGATGTAGAAGCTTGTGAGCTATTTGATAGAATACTCAGCGAACAGATATGAAAGACTCGTTTCAAGAAAATTGATTAAGCAAAAAAATGATCGAATCTAAATCTTAAAAAGCTTCAAGATCAGCTGATGAAACTACAACATCGACTGCAATTGACTAAAGAAGATACTTCTACTTCTTTCATCATGTTCAATTCATTCAAGTGATTTCAAAAGCTTTCAAATTCATCTCTGTTTACTGATGAAAAAGAATCTATCTGAAATGACTGACAAGAAAAGATTCGTGACAAGCTAGAAATCAACGTCGATCATTTCAACAATGACAGAGCTATACTAGTCTACATTCATTCTTAAATCAGTGAAGATGCAGTCAAAGTCATTCTAGTCAGACGTTAGCGAGATTCATTGAATTCTTATTCAATGATCAATGATCTACTAGATGAACTTGCTCAGCTTTATGATGATTCTGACAAAGAGACAAACTTTTCAAGAAAATATGCTAATCTCATTCAAGAAAAGAGCAAATTCAGCGACTTCTATTCAATATTTTAACGTCTGTTCTTTTATCTAAAGTATCATGAAAAGCAATTGATCATTGATTTACGAAACAAGATAGTTTATCATCTTCATGCAGCTTGAAGTAGTCAGCTGATTCAGTCAGAATCTCTCAATGAAATTCGTAGTTATCTGATTCATTTGAACAATGAGCATCAAGTCATGAATGACATCAAAGAAAAGAAATTCTTGGTCAAAGTCAGAAAGCAAGTCATCTTTGCTGAGAAACAAGATTCATTGAATCTCTATAAAAAGATCGAAGTCATTACATTTGTTGATCATTCAAAGTTGCACGACGTGATTTTAACTAACGTCAAAGACATTGATTTACAAGCTGAAATTTGTTTCATCTGTCACAAATTGAGTCATACTTCTAAAGAGTGTTCTGATCAATCAAGAGTTAATGCATTAAAAGATGACAAGTTTAATTGATTTACATCAAACTTTGAGTTCAATTCTAATTCAAAAAATTAGCTATTTCTTTCAAAATCATTGAAGAAATAAAGATCATATCTTGTTACGAACATGTCTGAATCGACCAGAATTCAGATTTAATTCTAATCAATTTGATTAAAGCAAGTCATGACGCTATGCCTAGTTTGAACCTAGCGCACTTCTTCGAGTCATTCTCAGCACTTCTTTCAGTTGTTCAGCACTTTCTTCATTCACTTCTTTCATCATTCTTTTAGACAAACACATCTGACCTATTACATCACATCTGTATCGGGCCTAGCGCAGTCTCAAGCCATTATTTATAGAAGAGCTCGCACTCTTTCTCTTCTGTATTCTTAATGTCTTGTTATAGCTATCTCTAAAGAACAATACATACATATCAGCTCTGAGTCTCTTTGATT
>JAABUS010002757.1_pt1 | contig 31535 bp, 27 predicted proteins | sample 5560161 | NCBI WGS metagenome assembly JAABUS01 (sample SAMN10711885, study PRJNA513376) | rock metagenome | isolation source: Antarctica rocks | place: Antarctica: Victoria Land, Trio Nunatak nord | collected 2016-01-04 | reverse complement strand
TAACGTGCAATCAACGCGAACAAATTTGATACATAGTCTCAAAACTCACTGTTTCGACTGCGTGAAGCAGTCGTGTAGACTGCGAGTGATTTTCTATCTCAGAAAGTTTTGTTCACTCAATACAGATAGCATAGAGTTTCTCATGAGTCGATCTAATTGATGTCACAAGAATGTATGAATTTATTATTATTATTATTATTACAATCTCTTTTATCAAAAAAAAGAATGTTCTTTGATGAAAAATTTCTCATTGATTGACTGTTTGAAGCATAATGTTAATTATTTCACTTAAGTTATCATTTTTTTCTAACGAAATCTTGATGAAACTCAATCATTCATCTTTTATTAATGAATTTAAGCATTCTCTGACATCAATGAAGAGCTTTAACAACTTAAACATCATTAATCTTACTTCATCTTCATCATTGTTTCATTCATCAAAGTCAAGAATGCTTCTGCATTGACTAGTAACTTTTTGAATTCAAAAATCATCATTTTTGTGACTGTTGTTTCAACAGTATCTTCATCTTTTTCTCTTTTATTTCTTGATGAATTAATAAATTTAAACTTTATCATTGTTATTGTTCAAAATAAGATTTTGATTGTTTCTGAAATCAAGAAAATTTGCAACAAGTGAAAGCTGTGCTTTTACTGCAAATTGCAACATTCAAGCAAAATTGTTAAAGAATGCTCAAATAAGAAGTTCTTCACTTTGCATATCATGAACATTTATGACAATGACATTGTCAGTATAAATGAAGAAGTCTCACTGTTCATAAAAAAAGTTTAGTCTTTAAGCTAAGTCATGCTCAGAAATCTGTATATATATCATCTTGTTTACTAGTTTCAATCTTTTCACTCTTACTTTAATCATATAGAAAGTTTTCTGCTAAATTTGTCTTGAAACTCTTTGAATTTAATTTGACATTTAAAAATAGTCATATGATAGTATTTTGTATTCTACGTTAAGCTCAATCTAAAGTTCTTGCTTTTGCTTTGATTAATAGTAAAATCTTTGCTTATGTCTTTATAAATAAATTCTTCGCGTAACAACATCATCTTTTCTTGCATCAATTAATTCACTTTTGCAGACTTCAAGAATTTGATGATCAAGTTGCTTTAATCAATGATATTATTCATATTATTGAAATCATAATAATTCTTAATGAACACATAAAAAAACTATTCTTTTATGTCATTAAATTAAGTCAATATCTCATCATCATGAGTTTATCATAACTTCATCATCACGTCATTGATGTTAATTTTGAGCACAATATTCTTATCTTGTTTTTCTTCTTTTATCTTAATCATTGTTACTCATTTTTCATCAAGATCTATGATTTTAATCAACAAGAAGAAAATTTCTCATTTAAAGTCAACAAAGTAGCTTTCTTTCAGTCTTACTCTCAATTCACTTACAAGAAGCAACTCAGTTCATGAATTACTTACAAGAAGCAATTCAATCTACAGATCATTCACAAGAAGCAATTCAGTTTACAGATTGCTCACAAGAAGTAATTCAACATTTAGTTTACTTGCAAGAAGTAATTTAATTCTTCATTCATTCAAAAGAAGTAACTCAGTTTTCAGTTCACTTGCAAGAAGCAATCTAGTTTCTCATTTGCTTGAAAGAAGCAATTCAGTTTTCAGTTCGCTCACAAGAAGTAATTCAATTCTTAATTCACTTGCAAGAAGTAACTTAATGTTTCATTTACTCACAAGAAGTAATATAACTTTTTGTTCACTTACAAGAAATCAACTAATATTCAGTTTATTCACAAGAAACAAATTTCATTCAGTCTTGTTTTTCATTTGAAACAAGAAACTTTTAATCATATTCTTCAAGTCATTTAAAAAGAATACTCATTAAAAATCAAGTGTTGAAATTCTTTTTTCTTTAAAACTTCTGTTGTTTCTTAAGCAGATTAATTTAATTGATCTTTTATACAACTTAACATAATTGAGTTAAGAGCTTGAAGCTTTGATCATGCTGTTCATGTCAAAGACATTGAAGTGTTTAGCATCACTTTAAAGAAAATTAATGTCTTTTTAAATCTTAAGTTAATCTTGTCTTCTAGTCTAGACTCTGATGAGTCAAAATTGCATTACACGACTTTGATTATTCATTCAAAGAACAGTTCAACTCTTGCTCAGTTTTCATCTCATTCTCAAAACAGTATGTATGATAAGAATCATCATCTGAATTTTTATTAAATGAAAAAGAAATTTTATTTGACTGCATTCATAATATAAGAAAATCTTAAAGTCTATCAATAAAGTAAGAATGTTAATTCAGTTACAATTTTATCATTTAAATATTTTAAGTTTCTAAACATTTTCTTTAAAAAGAACGTTGATATCTTGTCTTTGCATTAAGCTCATGATTATGTCATACATTTTAAAGATGATGTTCAATCTTCAGTCTTTGCTTTGTACAACATGAGTTGTAATGAAATTCTAGAACTTCATCATTATTTGAATGAAAATCTGAGCAAAGATTTCATTCAAGTCAATTACTTTCAAAGAATATTTACATCAGTTTTGTCAAATTTATTTAAATAACATTATCATTTACAGCAAGATCTTGAAGAAACACAAGCAACATGTATGATTGATCTTGAATAAACTATGAGAAGCTGATCTACAGATAGACATCAACAAGTATGAGTTTCATGTTCAGAAAACTATCTTTCTAAAACTCTTGATATCAATTGAAGAATTGAAGATGAACTCATGAAAGATGCAAGCAGTCGTTAATTGATTAACACTCAATAATCTCACTCAGATGCAGTTCTTTATTAACTTCTGCAATTTCTATCAACACTTCATTAAGAACTTTTCAAAGATTGTTCGTTCAATGATTCAACTCACTCAAAAGAAAATCATATTTAAATAAAATGAAGTCTGTCAAATCATCTTTGATCATATGAAGAAACATATGATCAAGACTTTTATACTACGTCACTTTGATCAAACTCATAAGACTATTCTTGAAATTGACTCATTCAACTACGTTAATGATGAAGTTCTCTCTCAATATGATGATGAAGAAGTACTACATTCAATTGTCTTCTATAGCAAGAACATGTTTTCTGCTGAATGCAACTACAAGATATATGATAAAAAACTTCTGATTATCATTTGAGCATTTGAACACTGATGATTCAAACTGAAGCTAACTGACATTTTTATCAAGATGTTCATTGATTATCAAGCGCTCACTTTGTTGATGACAGATAAAAAGCTGAGCAAATATCAGATGTGTTAAGTTCAGAAGCTCATTGATTTCAACTTTAGAATAATATATTGATCTGACAAACAGAACATCAAGATTAATGCATTAACTCGTTGAGTTGACGTCGTGCTCAGAGATTCAGAAGATGAGTGCATTTACTATCAATGAATCATTATTTTGACTTCAAATCAAATGAAAATTGCTGATTTAAAGAAGAACATCAATAAATCAATTTATAAACAGATTCTTGAGATTAATGAAATCAACGAGAATTGTACGTTACTTTGCAAAGTAATAGCAAGAGATGAAACATAATATGAAGATATCAAATTGAAGAATTGTTGAACTCAGAATAAAATCTTGTATCATGATAGTCAGCTATGAGTCTTGTTCAACAAGCTTCTACAAATGAACCTGATTCATGAGATGCATGATCAATCATCAGTTGATCATTCTGATATTCTTAGAACTGTGAAAGTCATAAAGCAAAACTACTATTGATTATTCATGTGAAAAACGATAAATCAATATATTTAAAACTGCTATATCTGTCAACGTTTAAAAACATTTAAAGATAAATCAAATGACTTACTTCAATCTTTATTGATATCTGAACAGCGATGACAAGACATAGCAATGAACTTCATTATCAATTTATTTGATTCAAGTAAATACAACATTATTCTGACAATCATTTGCAAATTATTAAAAGAAAGACATTATATTTCTTGCATCATTGATGATGAAGATATCATTGTCAAAAAGACAGTTAAAATGCTGATTTAATGAGTATATTGAACTCATGATTTATTAAGCTTCATAGTATTTGATCAAGATTTGCAATTCATCTTTATACTATGAAAGTTTCTTTGCAAACAACTGAGCATTTTTCTTCAATTGTTCATTATTTATCATTCTCAGATTAATGATCAAAGCAAATGAGTTAATCAGAACATCAAGCAATATCTTTGATTCTTCTGTTCATATATGCAGAATGACTGATTCAAATAATTACTCATGATTGAGTTTGTCAACAATTAAAAGAATGCATCTCATTGACTATAAATGATGCGTGTCTGCAAGACTAGCTCACAAGATTAAATTAAAGAAATTAATGAGTGAATAAAGATAGTAACTTGACAGAAGATGAAAACTCTGCAAGCTTTTGCTTTCGTTTTTTAGCAATTAGTTCTATCATCAATAAAGTGCTATCTTATTATCTTCTACTATGCAGTTTCATGTAAAAAGATCTCGTCATCTCACAGTTTTAAATTGCTTCATTCGCATGAAGTTGCTCAGTAAGAAATGTCAAACATGCAGCGACTCATCAGAAGTCATATGATCAAAAGAAGTAATAACTTCTTTCACACTGAGAATTCATCGTTTCATGAGAACAGATCTGAGAATCACACATTTAAATATGTAAATGAGAAATTCAAGTTGCAAGAATTTAATGAACAAACAAATTATATCTTTTGACAATTAATAAGCGAAGTATGCAAGCAGTTAAAGAATCTGAAGACGCAGAATGTACTGCTTATCTTGCAACTTTGCATATTGAAACTCAAGCAAGAGATTCAATCAATCTTTGATCATCAATGTTAACATAGTGATGATCATTATCAAAGTAATGCACGCAAGCATGCTAATTAATCTTACAAGTTTAAAGAGCAAAGCATCATGAATTACGACTTCTTGATGTTCTGACTGCAAGACTGCAAAGACTTCATAACTGCAACGTCATCTGATTTCATCACAAAAGAAGAGAAGCTGTAATGATTTACATCATACTTGTCAGAGAAGTCTTGCAATCAGTGACAAGATCATGTGATGAGCATGTGCAATCATAATGAGATACTTGACTGAAAGTACTACACTGAATACTTGCATGCTAAACTTAGTAATTCTGAAATTCATAACTTTTAAACAGAACATTGACTTGAGACTGCAAAGTAGCAAATCGATCAAAACATCACGAATTTCAAGCAATATCTTATCAAACTGTACGCAGATTTGAACTATCATATATTCAACAAGACTTGCATAATGTATTTGCAAATAAAGATTAATGAAATCATCATGAATGAGTCTCTTTGCATCTCATACATCTTTATCAATTATGTCGATCTGCTAAAGCATCTTATAAACATTGACTTGCATCTGCAAGACACTGATGCATTGTTGAAGTTACATTTGCAGCACAGTGAAAGTGCAGCGTCTTAGAAGAGTTTTCAATTCTTGCATGAAAAGACGAAGTTTATTGTTGCAATGAAGAATTCAAAGTTCTCTGCTTCAAGCACACAGTTTAAAGACAATGCAACACTCAAGTTTAGTGAATTCAAGCAAAATGTTGCTTCATTCAATCTTATGTGCTGATCATGCAAGAAGATGAAGCACAAGATTGATAATTTGATGTATTTTAACTACGCATTCAGACAAAAGACTTGCAATCATGATGAAGAAATGAGAAAAGAGAAAGTTTGATGTTCATCATTGAATCATTAAATATAACTACGAAAAGATGATTGTCACATGCATTGATGATATCAGTACTGACAAATGTTTCTGAAAGAATGCATGAAGCTCACTGTCTTATTGACTCTGAGATCGAGCGAAATTTTATATCACAATCATGAGTAAAAGAGCACAAGTTATTGAAGAATCATGCAATTCTGAAACAGATTCAGACAATTAATGATCATTGAATTTTCTGCTATAATACACATCAGATTGATATTGAGTTAATCAATCATAAGAAATTTTGCAAAAGCTGAAACACTGAGTTTTATGCTGTAAATATATGAGAATATGATATGATTCTTGACTACTTGTGATTAAATGAGATTGACTTGAATATTCATTAACGCAAGCATCATTGATCATATTAAAGAAACAGCACTCAGCATGCAAAGTAAATACAAGTTAATCTGTGCAAGACATTGAAATTTGTCAAGCTGATAATGCTTGCAGCTATGAAAAAAAGAGAGACTTATGTAGCTTTGCTTTATCAGCTGCTATTTACAGATGACTTATCACAGAATGCAGATCATCAGACTGCAAGATGCAATGCGCTTCAAGTGAAAGAATCAAAGATACTCTTTGCTATTCAAGATCTCAAGAAAGTGTTTTCTGAAATTCTTTCTGATAGTTTGAACATGCATGATCAGATGAAACATTTCATTGATCTGATGAAGAGCAAAATGTTTTGCATCAAGTCTATTTATAAGATGACACAAGATGAGCTCACTGTGATACAAAACTATTTAAACAGCGCGCTAAAGAAGAAATGAATTCATTTATTAAGTAGTTCTGCAGAAGCATCTGTGTTGTTTGTAAAAAAGTCGAACGAAAGTCTTTATTTATGCATGAACTATCGTGATCTCAATGAAATAACAGTAAAGAACAATTACTCATTGTTTTTACTATTTGAGACACTGAATTGCTTTGCTTATGCAAGATACTTTATCAAAATTGATATTTACAACGTTTATCATTGCATTCAAATTCGCAAGAGCGATGAATGAAAAACAACTTTTCATACATGTTACAATCAGTTTGAGTATTAGATGATGCTCTTTGAACTGATAAATTGTTATGAGCATATCAAGATTGATAAAACTAAACAAGACTGAAGCTTTAATCAATTTGCAATGAACGCTAGCAAGTTCTTTGCATAATGATTAGAACTAGTCAATGATCTAGTCGAGATCTGACTCAGGTTTGACTCAGATATGACTCAACACTCTTTTTCTTTCTCAACATTCTTTTCTTTCATCAACATCTTGTTCATTTACATCATGTTCTTCTCATGTCACAAACACGTTTCTTTTAAATCTAACGCAGTCTTTGAACATTACATAAATAGAAGCTTTTGTATCAATCTTCTTCTGTATTCTTAATATTCAGTTATAATTATCTTTAAAGATCAAGCACTATCAATTCTGATCTTCATTGATTGTATCATTTAGACATGATTCTGACATTATATTAAGAATTCGTTAATCACATGATACTGATCTCATTACTCATTCAACATACTCATCTAGACAGAATGAGTCTAAAGAAATTCATTTACCTGATGATCAACGACAATCAAAAGATAAAACAACATTAGAAAGTTAAATAGAATCAACAGTGAGACTGTTTGAATTGCTAGACTACTTATCACTCATTAAGTATGCAAAGTTCACTCGATTATGAAAATCACGATAAAGAATCTTCGTGAATTGCTCAAGAATTAAATCGATCGATAGATTCAATGATAAAGAATCTTCATTGTTTGCTATAAAATCAATCAAATCAATCAACAAACAAATCTCATCTTCTTTGTTGAAGATTAAACATTACTCTATACATCTTTCTTCTTCAATCATTAAGCATCATTTTTCGTTCAACTCTCTTTCAAAACAAATCTCATCATGTTTAGTCATTCGCTCACTGAAGAGTGTTTCGAAAAATTTCGAAATTGTTTCTCTCAAATCTCTGATGCTGATTCATTGAAATCACGAACGAAATCATCAAGTGCTGCATCATTTATTCATGAAGATGATGAATCATTTACTGAAACAATAATACTCTTCGTGTTCTACGAAATCTGAAAGGCTTGAAGTCTAGCTCTTGATGAAGAAACAGATTGACTCTACGAGTTAGATAAACAACAAGAAGACGAAATCAAAGAGTTGAAGATTAGACTTCAAGCTAAAGAAAACACTTCTTCTGATTTCATCTACTCTGAGCGTTCTAGATCTCAAAAAATATCTGATTCTTCACTTTTTACTGATGAAAAGAACTCTACTTAAAAGAACTGATACGAAAAAATTCAGAATAAACTAAAGATCAACGTTGATCTCTTTTCTAATGAATGAGTCAAATTGAACTATGTACATTCTAGATTATTCAATAACGCAGCTAAGATCATTCAAGCTAAATGCAAACATGACTATGTCAACTTTTATAAAATCGTCAATGATCTTTTGAAAGAGTTAGCTCAGTTGTTCAATGATTTGAATAAGAAAGTCAACTTTCGTAGAAAATACTACAACTTGATTCAAGAATTCAAGAAATTCAATGAATTTTATACTCAGTTTCAACGTTTATCTTTCTATCTAGACTATCACAAGAAGCAACTGATTGCTGATCTAAAAGATAAAATACATTCTTGTCTTTGATTCATTTGAGTAAATCAACTAGTTCAATCTGATTCTCTAAAAGAAATTCATTTCTATCTGATTCATTTGAATAATGATCAGCGAATCATTTGAAAGATCAAAGACAAGATCAAACGCGTTGATGATCTTTCAAAAACTATCTTTCATAAAGCGACTGTTGTCACTCAGTCAGTCAATTATTCGAAGTCTGATCATCTAAAGTTGCACGAAGTGATTTTAACTAGCGTCAAAGAAGCAGATATTCTAGTTGAAAGCTGTTTCGTTTGTCATAAATCAGATCATAGCTCTAAAGAGTGTTTCAATCGACTCACTAGAATTAATGCAGTGAACAATGAATATGATCGCTTCAATTTCGATTCGAATTTCGATTCAAAAAACTAGTCATCTCTTCAAAAGTTATTGAAGAAATAGAGATTATATCTTTGTGCAAACTAGATGAAATTCTATTGAAAGAAAATTACTTTGAAAAGTTGTTTCTAATTGATGCTCATCTCATCTCTCAGAATCAATCTTTCAGCCTTCATTTTTTAATAGACAGTGATTCAGCTGTTTATATGATCATACATTCTAATCTAGTCAATAAAGTATGCAAGAAACTGAAAATTCAATCTATATCACTGACAAAAGAGAAGCTAATAAGAGATTATGATGAAAAGATATTTAAGAAAATCATCACTCATAAAATTCTATTCAATCTCATCATCGAAAGTCATAAGAAATTGACTGTATCAATGTTGATAGCTGATATTGATCATTATGAAGTCATATTGAGTAAGCTCTGAATAAACAAGAACGAAATATTACTGAATATGCAAAACAACGTCATTGTTTTTCTCGATCAATTGAATACTTCTATTTCGATTTTTTCGATTTTCTTCAATTCAAAGCACTCAAGTTAATCGTGATCATCTTCGTTCTTTTCAATCACTCAGACTAAGATCTTTATGATGCTCAAATGACTTGTTTCAATCACTGCTCAGAAAGAGTCATTCTCAATTCAAAGCATAAACGCAGCTTCGTTCAAAACACTGTTGAATTATTCAAAGAAGAACAAGATTAAAGTCTTTGCTCTATTCATGATGAACATCAATAGAAAAATCGCGTACAATACTCAGTGCAATCTGAACGCTTTAAACGTCTTTTTAATCAAAGAAACAACTCAGAATTTGAAAGATATTAAAGCGAAGTTACTCTTGAAATATCACAAGTTTCTAGATGTTTTTGATCGAGTTCAATGAAATAAACTACTCTTTCATCGCTTCTACAATCATAAAATCGAGCTCATCAGTAATTCAATGTCTTCTCGCTGCTGAGTTTATTGAATATTCTCTGTCAAACTTCTGAAAGTAAAGAAGTACTTAAACGAGAATCTGTTGAAGAGATTCATCACTTCTAGTCAAACTCTCTATTTCTTTTCTGTTCTATTTGTTCTCAAAGCAAATGAAGATTTTTGATTCTGCGTGAACTATCAAAAGCTAGATGTTATTTTCAAAAGAAATAAATATTCTCTATCGTTGATAAACGAGATCATTGATAAAATAGTAACTTGCAAGCATCTGACTAGATTGAACATCATATCAGCGTTTAACAAACTGCAAATGCATCTTGATAGCGAGAATTACATTACTTTTATCACTGCTTTAGAAGCATATAAATACAAGATGCTATCATTCAAACTGACTAATGAATCAATCTTCTTTCAGCAATATATGAATGATGTTTTATGAAACTTTCTGAACGACTTTTGTCAAGTCTATCTAGATGACATTCTTATTTATAGCAAAATGAGAAAGAAACATAGAGATTACGTCAAACTAGTATTGAGTTGACTATGCAAAGCTGAACTGCAGATGAATATTCGAAAATGCGAATTCAATGTAGAAGAGACTGTCTTTCTAGAAGTCATTGTATCAGAACTAAATCTTTATATGAATCTCAGCAAAGTAACAGTCATAGTCAGCTGAATCACTTCGATCAATTTAAAAGAAATTCAGAACTTCGTGAAATTTGTTAACTTCTATCGTCGTTTCATTAAGAACTTCTCGAAGCTAGTCAAATCATTCACTCAGCTGACTAGAAAGAATACATCTTTTGTTTAAAATAAGATCTGTGTTCAAGTCTTTGACAATTCAAAGAAATAAGTCAGCTCAATCTCAGTACTTCGTCACTTCGATCTTAAACAACAAGCTATTCTGAAAATCGATGCTTCAAACTATGTAAAAGATGAAATACTATCTCAGTATAATGATGAGAAAGTTTTTCATTCAATGATCTTCTACAGCAAAAGTATGATTCTCGCTGAAATCAATTATCACATCTATGACAAGAAATTGCTAATCATTATTCAATGCTTTGAACATTGATGACTTGAATTGAAATGCACTGAATTACTCATTCAGATGTTCATCAATCATCAGACTTTGAAGATTTTTATGAAAAACAAACAGTTGAGTCAATGACAAGTCAACTATCTGAACATTCTATCGAAGTTCAAATTTCAAATCATCTTTAAATCAGGCAAAATAAACACTAAGATTGATGCTTTAATCATAATGTCTCTAGAGCAGTATATAAATGACGTTCTTTGAGACTTTCTGAATGACTTTTGTCAAGTTTATCTAGACGACATTCTGATTTACAGCAAAACTCAACAAGAACATTAACAACATATCAAGATGATATTAAATCATCTACAAGAAGCTGATTTACAAGTAGATATTTGAAAGTACGAATTCAACGTAGAAGAAACTGTCTTCTTAGAAGTCATAGTTTCAGAACAAGATCTTCGTATGAATTTTATCAAAGTGAAAGTCATAGTTAACTGAACTACGTTGATCAATCTAAAAGAAGTTCAGAGCTTCGTGAAATTTGTTAACTTCTATCGTCATTTCATTAAAAACTTCTTGAAGCTAGTCAAATCATTCACTCAATTGACTAGAAAAAACACGTCTTTTGTTTGAAATGAAGTCTGTGTTTAAGCTTTTGATGATCTAAAAAAACAGGTCAGCTCAATCTCAGTTCTACGACACTTTGATTTAAAACAACAGACTATTCTGAAAATCGATGTCTTTAACTACGTCAAAGATAAAATACTATCTCAGTACAATGATAAGAGTGTTTTTCACTCAGTAGCATTCTACAGCAAGAGCATAATTCTCGCTGAATGCAATTATCACATCTATGACAAGAAATTACTAGTCATTATTCAATGTTTTGAACACTAAAGACTTGAGCTAGAATGCATGAAGCTGCTTATTCAGATGTTCATCAATCATCAGACTTTAAAGATCTTCATGAAAAATAAACAGTTAACTTGACGTCAAGTCAATTATCTAGACATTCTATTTGAGTTCAACTTTCAGATCATTTTTTGATCAGGCAAAATGAACACTAAAGTCAATGCTTTAATCAGAATGTTTCTGATCAATGTCTCTGAATTAACTTAGCATACTGAAAATCACTATCAGATCATTCTGACATTCAATAAAGTAGATATTCTAGCTATTGAATCTGAAGTTGATCTCTATCAGTGAGTAAAAGATGTCAACAGAACGAATGAGCTTTGCAATAAGTATAAACAAGCTATAAGCGAAAACAAGCTCAAGCTACATAGCACTGAATTGAAGCATTGCAAGATCATTGACGACGTTCTGTTCAGAAAAGATCTACTGTGAATCTCTGAGAATATGCATACGAAATTGCTAAAGAAAATTCATGATCAGTCTTTCATCTCTCACTCTGACAATCAAAGAACTATTGATCTAGTTCAACGTTTCTACTATTAATCAAATCATTGAGCAACGATTAGATGTTACATTCAAAACTGTCATGTCTGTCAACAAAGCAAGACATCTAGAGATAGCATCAATAAACTTCTTCATTCTCTATTGATTTCACAGAAACGCTGAAAAGATATAGTTATGAACTTTATTACTGAACTATCTCTATCGAAAGATTGTAACATCATTTGCACAATCATATGTCATTTCATCAAGAAACATCACTATGTCTTCTGTCATTGAGAAGACGATGACATCTCAGTCGAAGAAATGATTTGAATCATGCTATGAAACATTTATTAACTTCATGATTTATCTAGCTCTATTGTTTTGAACAGAGACTCTCAGTTCATATTAATCATGTGACAAAGTCTTTGCAAGTGACTAAGAATCACGACTAGTTTATTAACAGCTTATCATTCTGAGATCAACAATTAATCGAAACGAGCTAATCAAGATGTTGAACGCGAACTAAGAATCTACTGCAATTACATGCAGAACGACTGAGTCAAATGACTATCAATGATAGAATTTAGCGAGAATTTCAATATCTTCTTGATCATCTCAATGACTTCATTCTACTTCAATAAGAGTTTTCACTCACGAATGAGTTTCAATTCAGATACGACTGACTATGAAATTATTCGTGAACGTCTTGAAGCTAGAAAAGCAGATGATATTATCATTTGAATGAAAGAACTTCTTATCTTTGATCATCAGTAATTGAAAAAGACAAAGCAGAGCATTGAAGCTCAAATCAATAAACATAAATGAGATGTCATCTATGAAGTAAACGACTGAATTTGATTATTCTTTAGAAACATAAAAACAACTAGATCATGTAAGAATTTGAAAGATAAACAGCTAAAACTTTATTAAATCACTGTCAAAGTTGAAATTTTCTATCATTTTCGTTTATCAATAAGCATGAAGCAGTTGCATTCAATGTTCAGTTTAAAGTTATTACATTCTTATCTCAATGATCTCTTATCAGAACAGTATTCAGAATCATCTAGATTTCTCACTATTAAAGATGATGAGCATTAAGAGATAGATGACATTTTGAACTCTAGACGCTATTGAGATTAAATATAATACAAGATCAAATGAACGAGACTAGATCAAAACGATGAATGATACTATGTCAACAAAGAAGAATTCAAGAACTTAAAAGAAGTTCTAGTTGAATTTCATAAGCTCTATTCAGACAAGTCACACTAAATTGAAAAACAGTGAAAATTTTTGCATTTCATTTATTCTATTCATGCAAACATGAATTTTCGAAGAGAAGAGTAATGTTACGAGCGTATTAAGACTGAACAAGACTGAAGCTCTAATCAATTTGCAGTGAACACTAGCGAGTTCTTTGCATAATGATTAAAGCTAGTCAAGATATGACTCAGCATCTTTTTTCTTTTTCAGCATCTTCTAATCAGCTTCTATTGTCTTCTAGACAAACACACTTCTTTGTGTTATGAATGATCAACAGATTTCTATGACAAACATATTTCTTTATGTCACAAACATCTTTTAAATCAACATCTTTCTTGTGTTTCAACACGTCTTCTTTGAGACTAGCGTCGATCTGAGTAACTACTATATAGAGCATGTTTCTCTTGTCTTTTGTATCTTCTTTCTTCTGTATTCTTAAAGTCTTAGTTATAACTATCTCTATAAATTAAACATTCTAGTCACGCATGCACTCTGATTAGTTTCTAGACATGATCTCAACAATGTCTTGCTCTTCTTGCTGCGTAGCAAGATTTACTTCATCTGATGTCGTCATATTTACGAATTTCACAACGTCAAGAACTTGCAAAGCTTCGTCTCAGTCATTAGACTGATCATGTTGAGTTGAATCATCGAGATCGAGTTGAGTTCTTGACTCGTCAAGACTTGATTCAAGTCAGAATTCTTGACTTGAGTATTTGAGTTAAGTCAGAAGATTCAACTTGAGTAATTGAGTTGAATTAAAGAGTTGAAATTGAGTATCGATTTGAAATTTTCGATTCAACTCATCAAGACATGAAGTGAAGTACTACTAATATTTATCTGAGTGTCTGATAATGCAACAGAATAATGCAATTGATTAAAGAAAATTCATGCTTGTTCATTTACTACTGCTAATCTGAGATCACTATTATCTCATCATTCTTCTTCTTCTTCTTCTTCTTCTTCTTCTTCTTCTCATACTTCTTCTCATACTTCTTCTTGTACTCGTTCTCATTCTCAATCATATCTGCATCATCATCTCTCTTGCTAAATTTCATCTTCTTGTCATCATCATCAATCTCAATGATATCATCAGATTCATCATTTGATGAATCTAGTGAATTAACTATCTTTCGATCAATCGCATTTTTTTCATTCGAAAATGCATTCATGAATTTGTTGAATTCTTGTATGACATCTGAATCGTTCATCATCTTCAATTCATTTAATTCTTCATGATGTAAAATGCGTTACTGAATTAGTTCAATAGTAAATATTATGTATCTTGACATGTTTTTTCCAAGTTCATCTTGTTGTGCAATAGTTTAATGCATATATTAGTCTTGTCTTTCACATCAAACACAGTACATACATCAACAGTAGAAGTAGTATTGAATGTCATCTTCATGACTATTGCTTCAAGCTTTGCTCGCTTTGCAGTCTTCTTCTTTCTCGTCTTCTTCATCAAATTCATCTTAAAGCATTGAGCTATTATACAATCAGCTTTTGAAACACATATGCATTATTCAAATGCATTATCATGCAGACTCTTTTTCACTCGATCATTTATGATCATATTTTGCATATTATTCTTCATTTTCATCTGCTTCGCTTTGATGACTTTCTGATAAACGCTGATGCTTCTTAATTTGATGAGTTGTTTATAAAGAATCACTTGATCTGCACTTTGTTTGATATAAAGAGTTTTCTAATCTTTGTTTTATCTCATTGCATAATTTCTACTCGCAATTGACTGTGACTTGATTGATAAATTGAACATTCTGCGATTTTGATTAGTCTCAATGATAATGTATATAAATAATGCATAACAATCTTCTTATCTGATAGTAATGTTGAAGTGCTTTTTCTAATAAACTTAGTCACAATAGATGAGTGCAATGAATAGATGTGAGACGTAGAAAAAGTTAGAGTTAAAATAGACGTTGAGCGTAGATAAAGTTAGAATTAGAATAGATGTAAGATGAGATGTAAGTAAAATTAGAGTTAAAGCTGAATGTTAGAATTTATTCATCATCTTAGAGCTGCGATCAACACATTCATCATATTAGTGCTAATATCAAAACATTTGTCATATTGATTCTACTATAAACACAGTCAATAGTCATCATCTTTTGTTTACACATCATTTTTTGTTTATATCGTACTTCACTTTGCTTTCACTCAACTTAATAGTCTCAATTTTTCAAATCATTGTCAGTTGATATACATTATAACTCGTTGCAAGCAAACAAATAATGCATTTAAATAATGCATTTCTTGTTATGCATTGCTGACAGACTCGATTTAGAACGAAAGTCTAAAGATGCATTGCATGATGATTTAAGAGTTTCAACTCGTGATGATATGACATCAGATAATTAAATTACAAATGAATTAAGAGCAAACTTAAAGATTCTATCTGAAAGCAAGATCAATAAAGTTCAGAAAATAATGCAAACAGATAATGCATCAAGCTATCAACAGCTAATTTATCGCAATAGTCAAAGAGAAAATGAAAGTCAGAAATCATCACACTTTGAGAAATATGTCGTTATCAAAGAGATGCAGATTTGTTGATATTAAAGATCTCATTTGAAAGAGTAGTTCGCGAAATCATGCAGAATAAGACTGATATGAACAAGATGAATCAGAAAATGAGCGATGCAAACTATAAAATTCAGACTTCAACACTGCTTGCTCTTCAGAAAATCACAGAAGCATTTCTATGTAAATTTCTTGTCAATAAGTGCATTACTCATTTGCATTATCATTGATGTTTTATAACACTTACTGATATAATGCTTTACATATGCAGATAGCAATCTTCTTGCTATTCATGTCAAGTGAGTAACTTTTCAGCAAAGAGATTTGATACTCATGAAGACTTTGATGCGCAATCTTGAAATTCAGTTGAGTCATGAATAGAAATAACATTCGTGATATCTTGATCAGATCAATTTATCTAGCATAGCAATACACTTTATAAACTGCATTATCTTTTTGCATTATCTTGTAACTGTGTTATCATACTACATACATTGACAATGCAAAAGCAACTTCAAATGAAATGATATTGAACATTTAAACATTAATAAAACATAAAACATTCTGCAAATCTGTCTTGAAAGAATCATCAGATTCATCAATCGCGTTATCTTCATCTTCTTCTCTGCAATAAATATTTCATGCTTCAATGATAATCTTTTCAGAATTCAAGTTCATGATATGATTATAATACTTGAGAAGCATTATCTGTTCAACTGATTCTGAAGTCATTTGTGATCAATCTCATCAACAAACTCTTTTCACAAGATTGAATGTTCATTCAATATCTACAGAAAATATTAAACATGAAAGAATATTCTTAGTCATTTGAGTCAATCTTGAATAGTTCAAGACGTTGTCTCTTCAATACTTTCATGTTGAAAACTTCTCAACAATAGCATCAGTGCAAAGATATTGATCATTTTCACTAACAGATACAGAGCAACGTTGAGTTCTTTGAAGAAGAGTTCATGTAATCATCACAACAAACTATAGCATTGTTAACAAATGATTAATTGCATTATCATATTACATTATCTGATTAACATCACTAGTCACTTGCACTCTGACTTTTGCAGTTGTAGTTTTCTCTTCATAATGATGATGAAAATAGTTCTTGAACTCTTTTCTATACTTGTTGTAATAAAAATGAGAATTATTCTCATTTGCATTTCAATCTTGATACAAATTCAGCTTTTGAGTAGAATCTAAAATCATAGCGAGATTGTATATCAGTTCATCTTTGCTCTTCATCTTGAAATAGTACTTTGCAAGCTTGTTAGAAGTCAGTTCGCAAGCTTGAAGAACAAGTGTTTGTGAAGTACATGCATTATCACGTACTATTGTCTCAATAACATTGAGATGATTGAAAAGAGCATCAAACATTCAAAATTCTAAATGTATATCAACATTGATGATTCTAGACACAATCAGAGTTAACTCGTAGAAAGAATTTAACATATTGTCAACAAGCAATACTAATAATCATTCATTCTTCTTTAATTGAATAGCTTGAATCTTTGCATCTGTCAAGAATTTCTCAACTCATATATTAATCATGTCATGCAGTTGATATGCACGTCGAAGCATCAAATAAATAAAGTTTCAGCGAATGTGAATATCTTATATCAATTTTCAAGATCTTGTGACTTGAAGCTTTAAAAAGCAAAACTTTTGTTAAGAAGAACTGTTGATGATAATAGTAAAAGTGCGAATCTGTTTTATTAATTAGTAAATGCATTATCTTTTTGCATTATCAACTTGATAAATATCTTCTTAATAACAGTGCAAAGATCATTGCTTGTGATTACATTCTTGACTTGATCATCATTTAATGACACAGCGAAATTGTCATTTAAAGTCTCTGATTCAATAGCTCTGATAAACTCTTGAGTCACTAGATTGATGATATGAGTTATACAAAATATCAAGTTTTATATTCTATCTCATGAAATGTCACGTTGACTGAGCGCTCTTTCAAGCTTCTTCTTTAGAGTGTCATTGTTGCTTGCATTATCAATAACAACATCAAAAAGCTTGTTCTTAATGTTGTATGTATTCAAAATCTTGAACAGCTCTTGCATCAAATGACAATCAGTATGCTTAACTTGAATAGATGTAAATTCAATGAAATGTTCACGATATTGAAATGTAGCATTCATTCAATATATCAAAACTTTCAGATAAGCGACTTTTTAAGAACTAAATCATGCATTCAACGCAATAAAAATCTGTCGTGACTCTTTTAAGTCTTGCTTTATCTTTGCATGAATTTCATCATATTTCAAGAAAATTATGCTTGACAATTTAGTGCAATGAACGAAAGTAATCTTTAAACGAAGCATTTGTAGTAACTGTTGAAAATGCTCGTTTTCAATGATTCAAAAAGATAAATTCAGTGCAACAAAGATCTTGCACAATATCTTTTCTCAATTTTGTTGATTGAATTGAGATGATAAGTTGATATGACTTTTCTTTTATAAACGCGTCAACTTTGCATTATTTATTTGCATTATCATATTAAACTTACACAACTGAAAGATATCTTCATCTGTGAAAGAAAGTTGAGTCATTTTCATTTAAATCATTTCATGCAAGCATTTATCTTGAGATGCTTGATCAAATTAATTGTACTAGATTCATCAATAGCTGTAGAATGATTTAGAATTTTAAGAAAATTCTTGCATGAAATCTTAGAATATTCTTTCAATGTTGAGATCATTTGAATAAACTTGTTTCAGATTCTGAATTGTTTATTTACTTTGATCTTCTTAATTCAAAGTGAATTATTTATCTTTTTTTGAGTCTTGTTGATGACACTTTCGTCAACAGACATCTGTAATCATCATTGTTGAAATTGAGCATTGATATCAGCACTTCACTCAACATACTGATTATTTTTTCTTAATATTAAAAGAGAAGTATCACGATGAATTTTATTTATTACTTCTTGAAAAGTTTGTTTCTTTTTGACGAAAGTACGATTGATGTTTCATGAATCTTGACTTGTGAATTCATTAAAATGAAGACTACTGAAAGTAAATAAATGAATGATTAAGAAATTAAACTTTTTCTCAATTGAAGATCTTGACAATTCGTATGTCTTATCAGAATCAGACATCACACAATATATTTTATTAATAATGCAACAAGATGTCAAAGACTAGACTGAACTAAAGATTTTATCAATATAAAGAATTGATTATTATATTACTTGAACTAAATACAGAACAATACATCAGATAATGTCTGTTTATCTGTAATTCATACATTCTTGTGACATTGATTTAGACTCGACTCATGAGAGACTCTATGCTACTTATATCGAGTGAATAAAACTCTCTGAGAGAGAAAATCACTCGTCGTTTATATGACTGCTTCACGCAGTCGAAACAACAAGATTGACACTGTATTATCAAGTAATGAATCTATAGCTTCTATTCAGCGTGTGACGCTCGAGTAAACTCTTAATGAGTGTCTGTGTTGTTCATTTATGACGCATCGTCTTTGCTTTGCTCTTCATTGACGATATTCTATACAACGATGTTTCGATTCAATTCTCGATTCGAAGACAAAAGACGTTTTCTTTGCACTCGTGATGCTTGTGATTGTAACGTACGTAGAGCTGCGTTCTCTTGCTCAATGATTGTCATTCATTGCGCAGAGAAACATGTGATGAAAGAGAGATGCACACGATGAAAAGATAGAGTGTGATTGTACTGAGTAACTCTTTTCTTCTCTTGATTTGACTTGTGTCACGTAAACGTTGAATAAACTGTTAGTATAGACGTGCGATCACAATCGTTCGATGTTTGACTCTGATCAATGAAAGAGAATGCGTTCTGATCGTTCTCTTGAGCTCTCAATTTTTCACGTAGATAGATGAATGACTTGACGTCAAGTAAAAAAGGTGAGCTCAAGCTCTTTCAGTATATCAGCATGATCGACGAGTCACTACTTCTTCGAGCACTGTAGTCACAACTCTCAGACTGAGAACGACTATTCTACCTGATATCTTTTCATCAATTACTCGACGACACTGTCGATGTGATGAAGACGTTTCAGTATATTGACGCAGTCGATGAGTTGCAAATTCTTCGATCACTTGTAGTCACGACTCTCATACTGAGAACGACTATTTCACTAAATATCTTTTCATCTCTTACTGACATCGACATGTCATCAATCACTCTCGTAGATTGATTGTGACTGTTAGAAAAGATGTTGTCGCGTAGATGAAAACTCTGCACGATCAACTTTTCTGCTTACGCAACATTCTAACATCATTCAAATTGCGTTGAATTGAGATCTCTTGACTCTTCTGACTTCTATTTGAACACAGAATAGAATCAAAAGATTCGTAGTCAACATCATGAACAGATGAATCTCGTTGTCAGTCACATCAGATAATGTACAAGACGAAAGACAAAGAGCAAAAGAAAAGAACAAGAACTTGACTTTTATATACATGAATTGAGCAGAATCAAGACTAAACAATAGTTTTATGACTTAAGATTGCAAAGATTTGCACACATAACTGAGATAATTGAAACAGAATTGCTGAAACTAAATTAAGATGATGATGACTAAATTAATGACTTAATTCATTAAACTGTGAAACAGATTCAATGAATCAAAATTATTTAAAACATTGACAATTTATATTTTAAATTGAGTTGATGATTTGACATCATGACAGTAACTCTTTTCTTCAAGACTGAGTTTCTGCAAAATGAAACAAGAAAGAATTGAAGACAAAGATTGAAATGAGATGAGAATTGATGTAAATGCATTTTAATGTAATGAAGCACAGATGAAACTAGAATAAATCTGAGTTACATCTGAGTTAAATCTGAGCAAGATGTTTGAAGAGCAAGACAAGATGAAATGCATTTTAACGTAATGATGCACAGAAATTGAAACACATCTGAATTACATTTCAGTCAGATTTAAACAAGATGTCTGAATCAAATCTAGACAAGATCTGAGTCAGATCTGAGCAAAAAAAAGATGAAATGAAACGAGACGCATTTTAACATGATGATGCACAAATGAGACTGAAATAAATCTGAGTCACATCTGAGTCAGATTTAAGTAAGATGAGATGAAATACATTTTAACATGATGATGCATGAGCAAAACTAGAATACATCTGAGTCACATCTGAATCAGATTTAAACAAGATATTTGAGTCAGATTTGAGCTGAGTTGAAATGATGAAGATTGAACTTAAAGTTCTTGACATTGACATTGAGACATCACACATGATAGTACATGTGATTCTTCGACAACAGAATTAACAAGATGATATTCATTGAGCATTTGCTCACAATTATTCAGAAGATGAAAAGATTTTCAAGTAAAAAAGTGATCTTCTCAATTGATGTAATACTTGAGCAGAGATGAGTTATAGCATTTATCATGCTTGAAGTTTAATATGCTGTTTACATATTAGAATCTTTCATCATTTTTGATGACAATGAGTTCTTGAGATTTCTGACGTTGATTTGAAAGAAGATTACTTGCGATATGACTCAGAAGAATGACATAAAAGATTGAATGAATCTTCATGAATGCTGAAAGATTTAACTCAATGATCAGAAAATTATTCATGAAGACATGTTTGATCTTGAAGAAATCAATATTATGATTATTTAACTTGATAACAAGATGAGCGATGCTGAGATTGCAAACATTCAGTCAAACTTCATCTTTAATGAAGTATTTAGAACAAGAGCGACGAAAGAGATTGACATTGAATTTGTAAATGATCTGAGCTATAAGCATCTTATCATGTAAATGCTCAGTTAGTTTCTTCATCTTCTTAATAAACTCTTCAACATTGATTAACTTATTTCAAGCTTGAGATGTAAGATTTTTGAGCAAAGACTCAGAAGACTTAAAGTCTAGATGTAAATTCTGACTTGAATTGATTAAGAAGAGTGATGCTAAAGTGATTAATGACGATGCATTATTGATGATGAATTCAACTTCAGAAAGTCACTTAGCTCAATCATTCTGCATGTAGTTGACGAAGACTCAAAGATAATGCTTCATGACAGCATTGACTTTCTCAATTTGATCATTGATTTCAGAGTGATACATTGTTGATAACTTAGCATCTATCTTCAGCATTTTACACATATGCTTTCAAACATTGAAGATAAATTGTATATCTTGATCAGACACAAAGAACTTGAATAAATCATAATGTTTTCAAACATGAGCATAAAAGCAATTGATAGTTTCTTCAACTTTCATAAAAGTGATGAGAACTAAATGTTTCATTTTGATAAGATAATCAACGAAGATTAAAACATATTTATATGTGATATTCATGAAGATACTGAGCGATAAAGAATTTACATAGTTTATGAAAACATCACATCAACGACGTTCAAGAATTGAAAGAGAACACAATCATTCTTGAGTTCATTGTCTAGAGAGCTTGAAATGTGTGCACATGTGACAGTTTCATACGAAGCGTTGAACATACTTATAAATGTTTGATCATCAATAGACTTGACTAATCAGTTCATAGCTTTTTGCTCTTTTTGAGTGATCATTGACAACACTATTATGAGCGAGCTGAATGATACAAAGACGTAGTTTGTTTGAGTTGAACACATACTTTTTTTCTTGAAAGTACAGATGATTTTTGTGTTCTTCACACTTAACTAGAAAGATCTTATTGTGATGTCGTGCTTTATTGCAAAGCACTTCGATTATCTGAACTGCGAATTTATCATTGATTTCAACTTGCTTTCACAATGTCTGAGTGAAAGTATCAGCAGAATCTTCATCAAGATTCAGAGTGTCTTGATCTAGTTGAGACTCAACGTCTTCAACGTTGAATTCTTCAATTTCTAGATTCATGAGAACTAGAATTTGCAAGAATGCTGAAATAACTAAAAACAAATGTAACTGAATTGAATCTAGAATGATGATTTGTGACTGAAGCTTCATGACTTTGATGTCAAAAATGTCAAAAATGAGATTCTTAACAATATCAAGATTTAAAACATGAGTTTTCAGAATTGTCTGATGTTGATATTGATGTCAAGAATTGAATGTATCTTTCTCTTTAAAAAAATCTTCTGAGCGACGTGTCAGAGCATTCAACTTATCAGCGATCTTGTCAAGACAATAAGTGATGCAATAGTTGAATTTAAACAGAAACTTACTTCAACAAGCTTGATGATGACTCAACTGCTTAGTTAACATGAAATACTCAAGATTTTTGTGATTTGTGATCATCTCGACAAAGTAGATAAAGTCTTCAAGCTCTGATCATCATTTCTCAAAAGCGCAAACAATGATCATAAGTTCTTTATCATAGATTTCGTAGTTACACTCGACTGAGTTATGCTTCTTCGAAAAGTAAGTGACTGAATGAAGAATCTCATTCTCATCATATTAAAAGAAAATGTCTTTGAACACATAGTTCAAAGCATTGATTTCTATCACAATCTTGTGATCTGAATTATAATGATAAAGAATAATCTTGAAAGTGAAAACTTTCTTAAGAATGTTGAATGCAATCTGACATTTCTGAAATCAGACAAAGAATACATCTTTTCTGATGAAATGAGTGAGCGAGATAGTTATTTTACTATAGTCATAAATGAATTTTTTATAGAAGTTCATGAAATCTAGAAAACTTTGAACGTCTTTAATGTTGATCAGAATGAATCAGTTGACAATGATGTTTATTTTAGAAGAATTCATCTTGATCTCTTCAATGATGATTATCAATTCTAGATATGAAACTTGAGTGACGTAAAACTTGCATTTGATTATATTTATCTGAAGATCTGCTTCTTGCAGCTTTCGCAAAATGAGCTTGACATGAATCTCATGCTCGAGTTCATTGTCGAAATAGATTAAAATGTCATTCAGATAAGCTGTATAAAACTTATTTAAATGTTCATGAAGAGTATTGTTAATGTACTTCTGAAATGAGACAGACTCATTACATAGATTAAAGAGCATAACTAGTTACTTGAATAATTTAAATCGAGTGTGAAAAATGATGAAAGCTTCATCTTCTTCTTTGATTTGAAGTCAATTGAATGCAGAAATGATATTCAGCTTAATAAAGATTTTAGCTTGACTTAAATGATTCAGCGTTTCTGAAATCAAAGACAAAGAATATCAATTCTTGACTGTGATAATGTTCAGATTTCAATAGTTCATGCAGAAGCAAAGTTTTTCTTCAAGTTTCTTGATAAAGAGAACAGAGACAATTATCTGAAAGTGACTGACTTGAATGAAATCAATGCTCAGATTCTCATTCAGATAACGACGAAGTTCTAGAATTTCATCACGACTCATGTTGTACAAAGCGAAGACTGAGAATTGAGCATCTTTTTTAAAATGTATGACATGATCATGAGCTTGATGCAAAGACAAGATATCAACGTTCTTCTTGAAGAAAACGTTTAGAAACTTGAAATATTTGAATGATAAAATTGTGACTGAATCAACATTCTTACTTTATTGATAAACTTCAAGATCTTCTTGTGTCGTGAATGCAGTCAAATGAAATTTCTTTTTCATTTGATGAAGATTCAAACGATGATTCTTATCATATGTACTGTCTTGAGAGCGAGATGAAAACTAAGCAAGAGTTGAACTATTCTTTGAATGAATAGTTAAAGTTGCATGACGCGATTTTGACTCATCAGAGTCTAAACTAGAAGATGAGATTGACTTAAGATTCAAGAAGACATTGATTTTCTTTAAAGTGATGCTAAACACTTTAATGTCTTTGACATGAGCAGCATAATCAAAGCTTCAAGCTCTTAACTCAACTATGTCAAGTTGTATAAAAGATCGATTGAATTGATCTGCTTGAAAAACAACAGAAGTTTTAGAAAGAAAAGAATTTTGACACTTGATTTTTGATGAATATTCTTTTTAAATGACTTGAAGAATACAACTAGAAGCTTCTTGTTTCAGATGAGAGATAAGATTAAATGAAATTTGTTTCTTGTGAATGAACTGAGTATTAGTTGACTTCTTATAAGCAAACGAGAATTTATATTGCTTCTTGTGAGCAGATGAAAAACTGAATTGCTTTTTGCAAGTGAATTGAGAACTGAATTGCTTCTTGTAAGTGAACTGAAAACTGAGTTGCTTCTTTCAAGTAAATGAAAGATTAAATTGCTTCTTGCAAGCAAACTGAGTGCTAAATTGCTTCTTTCAAGTAAATGAAAGACTAAATTACTTCTTGCAAGCAAACTGAATGCTGAATTGCTTCTTGTGAATGATCTGTAGACTGAATTGCTTCTTGTGAATGATTCATGAACTGAGTTACTTCTTGTGAGTGAATTGAAAATGAGATTGAGAGAAAGCTACTTTGTTAACTTTGAATGAGAAATTTTCTTCTTGTTGATTAAGATCATAGATCTTGACGAGAAATGAGCAATAATAATTAAGACAAAAGAAGAAAAACAAGATAAGAATATTGTGTTCAAAATTGACATCAATGACGTGATGACAAAGTCATAACAGACTCATGATGATGAGATACTAACTTAATTCAGTGACATAGAAGAATAGTTTCTTGATATATTCATCGAGAATCATTGTGATTTCAACGACATGAGTAATGTCATTGATTAAAGCGACTTGATCATCAAATTCTTGAAGTCTGCAAGAATGAATTAATTGATGCATGAAAAATTTATTCATAAAAACATAAGCAAAAACTTCACTATCAATCAGAGCAAGAATGAGAACTCTAGATTGAGCTTAACGTAGAATACAAAATACTATCATGTGACTATCTTTGAATGTCAAATTGAATTCAAAGAGTTTCAAGATAAATTTAGCAAAAAACTTTCTATATGATTGAAGTAAGAATGAAAAGATTAAGACTAGTAGACAAAATGATATGTATACAGATTTCTGAGCGTAACTTAGCTCAAAAACTAAACTTTTCTTGCAAACAGCGAGATTTCTTCATTTATACTGACAATGTTACTGTCATAAATGTTTATGATATGCAGAATGAAGAACTTCTTATTTGAGCATTCTTTAATGATTTTGCTTGAATGTTGCAACTTGCAGTAGTAGCATAGCTTTCACTTGTTGCAGATTTTCTTGATTTTAAAAATGATCAGAGTCTTATCTTGAATGATGATAATAATAAAACTTAAATTCATTAACTCATCGAGAAATGAGAAAGAAAGAGATGAAGATACTGTTGAAACAACAGTCACAAAAATGATAATCTTTGAACTCAAAGAAATATTAGTTAACACAAAAATGCTCTTGACTTTGACAAATGAAATGATGACAAAGATGAAGCAAGATTGATGATGTTTAAGCTGCTGAAACTCTTCATTAATGTCAAAGAATGCTTGAATTCTTTAATAAAAGATGAATAATTGAGTTTCATTGAAATTTCATCAGAAGAAAATGATGACTTAAGTGAAATAATTGACATTACGCTTCAAACAGTCAATCAACAAGAAATCTTTGATCAAAGAACATTCTTTCTTTTGATAGAAGAGATTGTAATATTCAGTAAAGCTATTCATGTCTTGCTTTAAAGTTTCACGAAAATATAAATGAGCATCTTCTGTCTTGAAAAAATTGTTGCAGCAATGATGCAATTTATGTTGTCAATCTGCAAAGATGAAAATGATACAAAGATCATTGACTCAATATTAATTCATTAGATTGTGAATCTTCTTATTTATGATGAGTCGTGACTCGACATAAATGATCTTAGCTTGATGAAAGAAATAATGATCATCGTTTATGTTCATGCGCTGTATCAGACTCTGCTCTCATGCATTCAATCAATCTTTGTTTCTTTCATATTCAAATATGTCAAAAAGCTTCTTGAATTTAGAAGCAATGATGACAGCGACAGAGTTCACAGAAAGATGAATGATGAAGAAAGATTGATTGTTCAAGATTTGTGCAATGATCTGAGTTATTATTGCAAGAGACTGAGAATTCAATTCTATATAAACTGAAGAACTGAAAATAATAAATGAGAATGAGATAATAACATCATGTTGTTGAACTTGATTTTGAAGCTCGCGCATTGCGCGAAAGATCTCAACTGAATTTTCGATTATACTTTGAGCAAACTGTTCAACAGCTTGCTCATCGTTGATCAAGAAGCGATGAGATTGCTTCATTTGAGTGAAAAGATAACTAGACGAGATTTCAATGTATGAAAACGTTGCAGAAAGTGTAGATCTTTCATAATGTCAAAGACTAGACTGAACTAAAGATTCTATCAATATAAAAAATTGATTATTATATTACTTGAACTAGATACAGAACAATACATCAGATAATGTACAAGACGAAAGACAAAGAGTGAAAGAAAAGAATGAGAACTCAACTTCTATATACATGAATTGAGCAGAATTAAGGCTAAACAGTAGTTTTATGACTTAAGATTGCAAAGATTTGCGCACATGACTGAAATAATTGAAACAGAATTGCTGAGACTAAATTAAAATGATGATGACTAGATTAATGACTTGATTCATTGAACTGCAAAACAGATTCAATGAATTAAAATTATTTAAAACATTGACGATCTATGTTCTAAATTGAGTTGATGATCTAATATCATGACACAAGATAATGCAAACAACGAGAAGAGAAATAGATTCGTTTGTTGCACGAAAGACTTTCAAATATAATGACGTAATAGATTCAAAAATAGTAAATCTTGACATTTGATGTCATTTTCGATTGCTTGATGAGTTGAATCGAGAACTCGAATCAAACTTTGACTCGAGATTGATATCAAGTTGAGTCAGAAGATTCAACTCAAGTAATCGAGTTGAGTCAGAATGTAGATATGAAAACTTGACTTGATGATCAGTCTATCAGTCATTAAGTCTTGCGAAAATAGCATTATCGCTAACGAACGAAGCTCGATTATTCATTTCTTGAATCTGTTGATCTTTGATGATGATTGTTTTCCTTTGAGAAGATGATGATTGTCAGAATTTAATGTCATTTATCACTCGATATTCACGAAGATCAAAATAACTGATTGTTTTGATAAAGGCGAGAAGAAAAGATGATTTAAGTAAATGATGAACTGCAGACTGCATTCAGAAGTTTCTTCTAATCTCGCTCGACATTTCTCTTTTCATCAGTCAAGTCATCGTCAATGACTGAAACGATGATTAATCGCAAGACATTCAACATCAACGTTGCAATGCATGAAAGTCTCAACTCGATGTTATTCTTGACTGACAAGGCAGCTTCGCTCATTTTCAGCTTCGTCTGCAGAAGACATAGATTGATACGATTCAATCATTTCTTCTTTGAAGTCTGCAAGCTCAGATCATTTCATCTGAGTCTTGATGATCTTCGTCGCTGATTGCGTATCAAGATACTTGAATGATTCAGCTTCTTCTCTTCATGTCTTCAACATGATTCTATCTCAATTGCTGAAGCTCATATGAAAAGTTGATTCATATCAAAGTTACAGTCTTCTAAGCCTCTTTCTATTTTCTGTCACTGTTGAGAAATCGAGAAGCGATCAAATGACAAGACGCATTGACAAGATGAAAAGATCATTCGAAAGATCATGTTGAAAGATCGACAGTTTCGTGAAACGAAAGAAACTGAATATCAATCAATTCGCAATCGTCGCGTAATAAAGAAGAGAGAGTGTTAGAACTCAGACGAATTCATGAAATGCAGATAAGCAAGCTTTCTCATGCTCGCATGACACATGAACACAGGTCATTTCGAGGTAGCCTGAGCAGCAACGTCATCAATCGAGGGAAGATCGCTGCGACCGTGTTGAGGCATTTTCTCCATTGATTCGTTTTCCTTTGTAAAACTCGATGACGCCTTCACCTTCACCCTCACCCTCAGCCCCTCTAAGGTCGCGTCACCATATCACTGCGGATGTGGAATTCGTGTCGACACGGCCAGGCAGACGTGGGAAGACTGCTGCCAGCCGCAGTGAGGCATTTCCCTCATTGAACCGTGTCGCAGCAATCTTCGATGCGATGGGTTCGCCTCTGCCGATCCCCACTAAAGGCGAACGCTTCGAACCAATGTCACGGCAAGCTCAGAGGTCAGCTGAGTCAAGATAAAATGAGGGCGACGAAGAGGGGCTGAGATTAAACGTTCTCAGACAGGTAGATTTGACCGAGAAGGATTCAGCTCGCTTCAAATCGAGATCATGCGCATTCGAGCCGGGGGCCTACACCGGTCTCGGGAAAGACGCGGGCAGCGAATGAGAAGGCACAACGGTGCCGTTGGCTCGGGATGTGAAGCAGGACTTGGGGGGAAGACGTGCAACCGTGAGGCAGACTATGCGAAAAGAGGGGGCAAATAAAAATGCCTTACACAGAAGCGAACCAGTCGGTTAGGACGGCTGACGAATGAGAAGGGTAGAGAGAGCGGCATTGCAAGGGCGAGACCGAGTGTTGAAAAGGAAGAATGAAGAAAAGATGGAAAAACAGCGAGGAAGGTCGATACTTATAGCTTGGTCGTCGAAGAGAAAGCGACGAATCGATTGATAAGAGACGCCTTGCTCCAAACAGGCCAGGCCAAACTCAAAGGGACGAACGTCAAACTCGAAGTCGAAAAGGGCGAGCATTTCATCGAAACGAAGATTATTTTTTATTTTTTATTTTTATTTTTATTTTTATTTTTAATTGGTCGGCAACGAGATTCACCTGTACGTGATGTCAACTACGAACCTTTTGATTCTATTCTCGAATAGAAGTCAGAAAAGTCAAGAGATCTCAATTCGACGCAGTTCAAACGAAGTTAGAACATTGCGTAATCATGAAAGCTGTCGTGCAGAGTTTTCATTCACGTTGTCACGCGACAGCATTCTTCCTAATAGCTACAACTCACGAAGAAGACTAATGACAAGTCGTCAGTAAGAGATGAAAAGATACTACTAGTGAGATAGATGATTCAGATGACGAGTCTCGAGATTGTGACTACAAGTGATCAAAGAAGTTGTGACTCGTCAACTGCGCTGATATACTGAAGAGACTCGTCGAGCTTGACTTCTCTACTCATCAACAGTGTCGTTATTAGTAAGTGATGAAAAGATATTGATAGAATAATCATTTCGTGTAAGTTCAGAAGTGTCTTGAGTTCATGATTACAAGTGATTGAAGAAGTAGTGATTCATCAACTGCGCTGATATATTGAGAGAACTCGTTGAACTCAACTTCTTTACTTATAATGACAAGTTGTGCATCTATCTACGTGAGTGATCAAGAGCACATGAGAACGATCAGAATTGTAGTGATTTCGAGCAGATTGCATTCTCTACTATCGATCAGAGCTAAGCATCAAATGACTGCGATCGCACGTTTATATCAACAATCTATTCAACGTCTACATGACACAAGTCAAGAGCAGAATAGAGTCATTCAATACAATCACACTCTATCTTTTCATCGTGCGTGTCTCTCTTTCATCACATATTTCTTTGCTCAATGAATGACAATCATTGAGCAAAAGAATACAGTTTTCAGCATTATAATCACAAGCATCACAAGTGCAAAGAAATCTTCTTCGCGATCGAAGATCGAAGATCGAAACATTGTTGTATAGAATATCATCAATGAAGAGCAGAACAAGAACGATGCGTTACAACAAACAGCACAGACACTCATTAAGAGTTTACTCGAGCGTCACGCGCTGAATAGAAGCTATAGGTTCATTACTGAATACATTGTCTCAATTTCATTGTTTCGACGGCGTGAAGTCGCTGTGTAGTCGGCGAGCGGTTTTCTCCCCCAGAGGGTTTTGTTCGTTCGATACACATAGCATAGTTCCCCCAATGGGTCGGATTTAAACCGATGTCACAAGGGTGTATGAATTCAAATTACAAATTACAAAATTACAAATTTTATTTTTAATTTTATATCTATATATTTTTATATAATGCATCGTCCCCATTCTCCCGTCCCCCCACCCCACAGCATAAAAAGAAAAAAAGACACAACAAGTCATTTTCAAGTCTTATCCCAGCGTTTTTCACCTTCATCGCCTCCCTTCTATCTCGCCATCCCCCCCCCACCGCCATTCATTCACCACCTCCACCGCCATCCCCACCCCCCCTCCTCCTCCTTCCCCACCGCCATCCCTCCCCTCTCCTCCACCATCCCTCCCTCCCCCAACCCATCACCTTCATCCGCTCCCTCTCAAGCGAAGAAATCGTTGCATGTCGATGCGGAGAAGCGGGAAAAGGTGGACGTGTCGGGAAGAGGGGGTGTTTGTGGGGCAAGAGAGGTGGTGGGGTAGTTGTGATATGGGGTGGGGTGGTTGTGATATAGGGTGGGGGTTGGATTTTGTTGGGGGGGATGTGCAGGGTTGTGATTGTTTTATGGGGGGGAGGGGAGGGGGGGGGTTGGCAGGGTTGGTGATTTTATATAAGAATATTCGAATCCCGCTTCTCTTCCCTTTCTTTTATTCTTGTATTCTTTCCTTCTTTCCTTTCCTTCCCTTCCCTATTCTCTCGTCTTATTCTCACCCTCACCCTCCATCTCCCCCCTTCCCCTCCCCCTCCCCCTCACCCTCCCCCTCACCCTCACCCTCACCCCTCCCCCTCACCCCTCCCCCTCC
>JAABUS010002756.1_pt1 | contig 31535 bp, 27 predicted proteins | sample 5560161 | NCBI WGS metagenome assembly JAABUS01 (sample SAMN10711885, study PRJNA513376) | rock metagenome | isolation source: Antarctica rocks | place: Antarctica: Victoria Land, Trio Nunatak nord | collected 2016-01-04 | reverse complement strand
TTGTTCTGCTCTGGGGGTGAAGCGTTTTTTTTCTCTCTTTCCGTTGCTGCAGCGCCTTTTCCCCCTGGTCTGTTACTCGACCAACGACTCTGTCGCTAGCGGAAGGGGGGAAAGGAAAAGGAGCGGTGTGACCGTATGAATGGATTGAGAGGAGATGGTTTTTTTTGGTTAATGCTGGTAGTTGGCGGATTGTTTTTTTTTTTTTTTTTTTTTGGTGGTGGAGAAGTGGTTTGCTCGTGGGAAATTATGGATTTATATTATTTTACCGCGGTGAAGATAGGTGCGGTTGCTAAAGCGGAAAGGAACGATTTCATTCTAATCGTGAATACTACCTCTACCATTCTAGTAATTCGTTTGTTCCTCTCCGGGTTATGGAAAAACCTTCCAGTCGATTATTGCAGAGGTGGTCTTAGATCCCCCTCTCAGCAATATCCCGCACCTTGTTCTCACGGACAACGTGTTCCAGCCCGCTGAAATGACGTCGTTGCAGGACCTGGTTTGTAGGCCAAGCAGCTCCTTGTACCCCCGTAGATGCAGAGACGCGCGTTGCTACAGGGAGGGATCCCGCACTCTGGCCTGAGGGGGCTGTGTAAGCTCCTGTTGGAATTTTGGTTGGCGGTACACCCGAGGGCTGTGAGCCTGAACCTAAAGCCGTGGAGTTGAAGTTGCTGGGAAGCCGGCCAGCGCTGGCTGTGCCGCCTGTCGGTTTCAAAATCGCTGCACTGGCTACAATAGCCGCGAACTTAGAAACCGTTGCTGCGTTATTTGACTGGTTGGGACTTTGGGTAGTGGTTGTGGTGGGCGCTGATGATGGAGATGAGGAGCCTGAAGGCGAAGAAGCCGAAGGCGAGGGCGTGGAAGTTGTAATGCATGTGCTATAAAGCGGCGTGGAGAACGATGCGAGTTGTGTTTTCCAAAGACCGACAACGTTGACGCCCACAATGTTCTGGAAACCGATTGTCTCGTCCACACCATTGGGACATTGATTATCGCGAACTATCAAATCGCGAGCGTGGTCTCGGCGGGTGTTGCCTGCGACATGGAAGATGCTATCCAGCTCTACAGATAGTGTATCTGTGATGCTCACGTTTTTGCCAAAATTGTGCTGAAGGAGACTGAGTCCGATGTCAAATGATATGGGAACGCCCAGACTAGCATTGATGGCCATTTCTCCTCCAGAGAACTCAAAGACTTTGTCGACATCTGGATTCCATCCGGCCATTTGAAGCGTGTTTGGGTCGTTTTTGACAAGATCCATCGCAGCAGAGGCATTTCCCCAATGCATATTGACCCCCGCTTTTAGATTCCCAGTTGCGCCTACAGCCACCTCGAAATCGACAGCAAAGGTGAATTTGGGACCGACAGAGAAGAAAGGTTCGACCTCAAATGGAGTTAGAGGTATCTCGAACAACGAATAGGGTCCAAGTGTGTGCTTTACTGTCGTGTCCTTGGCTTCAAAACCGAATGTGAGCGGGATCGAGAAATCAAGGGCTTGGAAGTTGAGAGAGCCGGCAGAAATTGATTCTATCCCCGCAGATATTTCTCCCGACAGCTCGATGGTACCTTTGGCACCGCACTCAACGCACCAAATCGTCATACCATCGGAACTCCCAAGTTTTTCAGCTTGGCCAAATGGCGACTGGTTCAGTTGAGTAGGTTGTGGCCCAGCGCTCAAGCTGGTGGTCCATGTCCCACCTCTAGAGAACCCGTTGACGGCTTCGGACGAAAGATCTGCAGCAGCCGTTTTCACGTCAGTTGCGACAGAAGACGCTTGAGAAGCGACTTTAGATGTTGCACTGCTCACGTCGCTAGCGATATGGGACGTTGCACTGCTTGCTTCGCTCGCGGCAGTCGAAACTATGCTGGTCACAGCACTGGTAAAGGCGTCACCTACAGAGCCTACTTTACTGGTGAAAGCACCTATGTCGGCAAAACCTCTAATTCCATGGCTTTTATGTGGTGCCTGAGTTGTCGCCGGGCTGGGAGCTGCCTGAGCAGAAGCGTGATGGCCGAAGCTCACAGTGAAATCCCCGAAAAGATTTGGGTCGTTCAAAGCCAACATTTGACCAGTTGCTTCGATGGTAAGGCCTTTCTCGTCCACTTTGAAGCTAAGTACCTGAAAGGCAGTTCGCTGATTGGGTTTATCGCCGCATCCATCGGCATTATTTACGAGATTAAAGTCGCTGTGGGGCCAAGAGTTGATAGCCTTGTGAAACAAATCGCGATTGGTGAAAGTAATCACCAGTTTGTCATTCGATGGACAAGTTACGCTGCTGACTGAGTCGACATGTTCAAGAGCTACGGTAGGCAAATTGAAAGCTATGTTCACACTTGCTGCTCGAGTTGCCTTGTTAGGATCTGTACGGAAGCGTTAGCATTGATGCGGTGATTTAGCTTTTCCAACAGTTGTAAAGACCGCATACCAGTATCGCCGGTTTCGGCGTAATCCAAGCTTATCTGCGCTTGAGGTACGATGTTTTTAGGATCGGAAGGGTTTCTTTCTGGTGCCACGGTCGGCCTAAGTTGTACCGGCGTTGGGGTGGGTATCGAAGCAATTGTATGGTACGACAAGGCTGACGTTGGCTTAGGTTCTTGAGTTACTAGACTATATGACCCTATCGACGTTGGGTTTGGCTGTTTTGCTGGTGGTGAAGTTTGTACGTTAGCGCTTGGTCTAGTTTGTGAGACCCGAATAGGATTATTGTAAGTTCCATTAAGACTGTATTGAGATGGTGATATTCCAGACGAAACTGCAGTTCCACCTCCAGACACCGCCAAGGAAGCGCCAGTCCCCCTCGCAGTGTCTGACAGTGGAGCAGAGGGATAGAGCTGCTCAGAAACAGTCGTTCCGGCCCCACCAGGCTGAGGAGCGAAGACCCCATCGGAACCTCTAGGGAGTATTAGCGTTTGGAAAGCGCTGGCCATCGAGGCCCGCAATATGAAGATTAGAAAAGACCGCATTATCGACGACTATCAGTCGTGCCGGACGGATGAGTAATAGGTAGATGCAAGATTAGATATAAATTGGTGATTGAATAAGAGAGAAAAGAAAACTTCCTGATGACAGCGATATAGAGAGTTGTGCGATGGAATACATTGGCTATCGGGGAGGACCTCATACTTATACGTTCTGTTGGAAAGCTTAGACATTACGATATCAGTCGTAACGTATGCTTGAGGTAGAGATGGATGTTATCGAAGTGATGGAACAAAGGATTGCAGCAGACAAGTGGCACCGACAACAACATCGTTCCTAGACGTTTGAGCTTGACATCGAGTGCAAATCAGAGAAGTTAATGTTGGTGGTTCCAGTTTACATAAACCTTGAGCCTCCGCGCAAGCACATTGCTGGTGGTAGCAAACCAGGCCCTACAGATCTACTGTTAAGCCATACTTGAAACAGAATTTTGGCGTCAAACAATCAGATGGTTTGAACTGGGAGGATCGCATTAGATCATCGCGAAGGATGCATGCCCTGAATGATCTTCGAACGAAGGCAGAGACGCAGCTCGCTTACAGATAACAGCAACCTCCGCCTCTTTGGAGGAAGCTGGGTTTTTCGTAAAAGCCGTGCGAAAGACTCTAGAAGTCAGCGGTCTCCAAAGCGATGGTTAAGCCTGCCAATAGTATTTCCAGTCTTACGACGAGCAGACAGATTGGGCATATCCATTTATTTTTGGGTCAGGGATTTTAATGATATAGCTAGTAGAATACCATTATGGCTGCAAAATTCAATCCGTTCGAAGAATCAATGGAGAATTTCGTAGTAGGTATTGTAGTTGCTCGCCTAAAGTAGTACAGCATAGGATGAGACAAACCAGGCTTCAAATGCATCTGATGCGTACCGCAAGGCTATGATAGCCTCTTGATCCTGAACCAACAGAGATCAGAGTTTGATTTTGAGAATATGGGATGGAGTACTGCCCCGAAAATTCGTACAGGTATCAACTTTTTGCGGCTCATCCACCATCATCGATGGAAACGGATTTTGTAAGATGTTGAAGTAGTTCCATCGCAAAACACAGATGCCGCCACCGTTGGTTCTTGAATCCTTCCGGGTAGAATGCGTTGAGATCAAGACACTTCTAGCTGGTACTCCCTTGGCCGATGGTTGTCTAAGTCAGTTCAGTCGACCCCAATGCCCGACGACCATGACTAATAAAAAGAGGATCAAGCAGCATCCGTTGCCTCAGTACGTCTGAGGTACTGAGGCAAAGCATCCGAATGTTGTATGGGTAGAAACACAGAGGGAACGGTGTGCTTGAGACGAGGGGGCAGTGCGGCTGCGCTTGCGCCTGAGCGAAGGGCATCTCCGCCGGCCCAACGATAACTTTCAACTTGGGAAGCCAACTTGTTGATCATCTATTGGCTTGGACTCTAGGTAGTAGTACAGTATAAGATGTTGCATAATCCTTCAGGCTACAGTCCCAGCATAGCTTAGAGGCCTGTTTGACCTTTGTTTCGCGATGTTTGACATTTTGATAGGGATTAGGTGTGACTCTTCCACGTGTCCTAAGAGTGAGGTGTCGTTATCCCAACAATTCGAACGTTTAGATCTCTTCGCCTTACGCCTCATCTGCAAGGATCTGAATCCGAAAGACCTTCCACTACTTCAGCGACACCTGTTTCACCAAACTCCAGACAAACCCTTCTCGCAAGAGTCTCGAAGATCTCAAAGAACTTCCAGAACACGAGAAACTCAGTCATCAGGTCCAAGCAATAGTTATTACGGGATCGGATGACATTGGGCGAGGCGAGGCTTCGCGTGAAATCGAAATCCTTCAGATCACCACCTAGTGGCTCATTCGCTTGGCCGCGATGAGCTCTGTGACCTCCTTCTCAACCTTGTAATTTGCTGATCCTTTTAATTGTGTTCCTTGAATCTATACGTACGAAGGAATGTTTTATTTATCCTTCGTCGAGCACCTCGCTTTCGCCGACAATCTACCCTACCCTACCCAAGCTTCAAGAACTTACCTTAGTCTTGGCAAGTAGGTAAAGAAGACAGAAATCTGCCTCTAACCCAATCGGAACTCACCCGATGGTTGCCGCTTTAGCGAGTGAACTGGATATCCGAGGATGCGGTACCCCCATCCGGGTGTTGCAGTACCTCGTTCGGGACATGAACGCGTGTAATTCAATGCTTGATACTTTACGGGACTGTAGAACCAAAGAGAATTGCTATCCGAATAAATTGGCTATTGAAACCCACCAGCAGCGCGGTTGCTGGATATGTGTGAACACAATCGAGGTTTACGCAGTTTAGCGAAATAGCAACGTTTTCTGCTCTGCCAGAACGTAAAGACAATATTACCACTCCAAAGGTCTGACTTTTTCTCGCCTCGCATTCGTCAGAATGGAGATCGAGCAGCGAGTCTTCCTCGCATATCGAGCCGTTTTCGAGGGCAACAACGCCCAGATCCGTCAGCCTAAAGCGATCTTAAAAGTCGTTTCCAAACACCGCAAGTCTGCTCAGACTCTCCTCCAAAGCCTTGGGGAGAAGCAGGTCCTTGACACTCTGAAATCGCTCTTGGAGCGGAAGGTCTTCCAATCCGAGCTTGAAGCCAAACTAGCATTTCCTAATCTTTTTACGACGTCGTTGGCTCAGGACGTCCTGCATAATGCTTCAGAGGCCGATGCTGCAAGATCTCAAGCGGAGGCGCTCAAGGACATGGTCTCCCAAGAGGATGAAAAAGATGAGGCATTGGAGGCGACTGACGAAGTGCCCTCGGTATTGAATGGTGCCGCCGGTAGGTTAACATATATGCATTTCCAACATCCTAATAAAATGTCAATAGCTGTCCCTACGCAACCGATCACGAACAGAATTAAATCACCATCGTTGTATCCTGTGTACATTCCATACAAGATTCAGCATCTCGTTCTTACTAGAGCGCAACAATTACTCGAGGAGTGTTGTTATAATTTTTCTACCCAGTGGTTGCCTGAATTGCTTGAACAACGCAGGTGGGACTGCAAGGAAGCTATTGAGTTAAACAAATGGACGCACGCCGCCACGAAACGCCTGGACAAGCTCCCCTCAAGCTGCTTTACGGCCTTCGCCAACGACTCTGCGCTATCTTTGGCTAATGTCCTTGTCTCTGCCAACAAGTTACGGCACTCGGCTGTACATCGTCTCCCTACGACGGCGAAGGGCATTTTGGAGATGGTCCATTCAGCGACCAGGTTTGCTAGGGTTCTACGTGACAAAACTCGCGAACAACAGTTTAACGAGCTGCACCGTGAGCTGGAGGGGAAAATTAGGGCTTTGGCACTTAATAAAAACTTCTTAGAAACGAACCTTGAGCAAGAATTGCAGGATATTGCAAAGCAGCGGAGAGAACTTGACAAAAAGGAGAAAGAGGCCATAGCTGTGATGTTGAGAGAAGATGAGGACCACGGCTCGTTGATAGGTATTCTTCTTTCGGATTCTGTCAATCACATATTTGACGAAAGCAAGAATAAAGGTGCAGAAGTCACAGAAGCGGAGCAAAACTCGGATCATGAGATCGAAGGGGAAGAGGAGCAAGAGAGCGCCTCGAAATATCATTCAGGTCACCAGTTAGAGCTAAACCACCCTACCGAGCCGAGTTCCGTTACCGACCATGATACTAAAACTAAGAAGAATAGGTCAAATCAAGGCCATCAACCGCTTGCTATCGCCGCACAACGCCTTCAACCTCCAGCAGAGCCAAATGCATCATTTGATGAATGTCAAGGGAATGCCTATGAGTCGAAGGACGGCCCTAATCTGCAGCCAGGGAACGATAAATCATGCTTACTATATGCACAAAAACAAGCAATCCCAGCGCAAGAAATAACAGAGTGTTCTCCAACAAATGGAGACGTCGATACGGGGCTTGAGACGGAATCGGGAGAATGTGAGATCGGAAGCCAAGGTTGCGATGAGTACAGTGTTCCTCAAGAAGTGCACGGTACATTATCCTCCATCACGTATTAAAGAGACTTGCTCAAACCCTCTAGCTCTCTTGACCGGTATCCTACCCCAAGAAATCTACAAAGCCGTCTGTAAAGCCGTCGATGAGAAATTGAGTACCTACAACTTTCACGAAAATAGCTTTACGAAGCTCAGTGACAAACGTCTGCAAAGTATCTGCAATTATATAAAGAAGCAGACGAAACTCGACGTAGCTACACACCTGGTACATACCAATTTTGCGTCCTGACATGAATGGGATTTCTTCATACTAACGTCTCTTCTTCTCACAGATCGAAATACATGACATCATCCGGCTTCGTTTTGCTACCTTCAAAGCGGAAAAGCGTCCACCAGTGAAGCGTATTACTAAGAAGATCAAGAGATCGCTTCCACCGAAAATACACCCTAAAATTGACTTCTCGAAGTCACATGATCACAGTCATGCCGATGCACCGCTCGAAACTGGACCGCTTCGATCGCAAGACCTCACGATCAAGTCCCAACCGCCTCCTGAAGATATCTCAAAATGTTCGCCTTCGTCCTCAGAAGATTTTCAACTTCTAACATCTTCACAACCATTAAATGAGACCCCACCTCCGACCAACCAAAGACCCATTTCTTCTTCGGTCCCCTCCTCGCGACTTCGTCCTAGGAGGATAGCACCGACTTACATACGCCCCGTAAGCAAAAGTACAGTGTCAGAGCCAAAGATGTTCCGATTGGCTGCCGTGGGAGACGTCCACGGGGTTGGCAAGCTGTGCTCGTTGCATGTTGGAGAGGATGGCAAGGTGGAAGGGACCCTGGTCGTTGAAAATGATGAGATCTCATATGGGGGAGATGCGTGAAGTGGACGGAGGTAAGAGTGTTCCTACCTTTGCAGCACGCTTCTTAGCCCTCTCTGATTTCCCATACTAAAGAAGCACAGCACGAATTGGTAATGTCATGAAGAATGTCGGGGTCAGTTGTGAATACACATTTCTGGTGGCTCGTCTCCCACGACCCCCAAAGCATTGTACCGATTGTTTACATCTCGTTGTGTAAGGTAGAGAACAAATCCAATATGATTGCTATTCAGGACCAGGTAGCACGGGGCAATAGATGATTGTTTGCTTAGCTGGCATGTCATTCAGTCAGGAATACGCCACAGCATAAGTTACAATGGATTCGCGATCGAAATAGTGTGCACGAAGCGTTTATGCCTTAGGAATGGATAGAAAATAATAGGGCTGCGCTCACCCTGCGCCGGAGCGAGGGTGAGGTCGGGGCAGAGTTCCATCTTCTTGGCTGTATCAAAATTTCAGAGGAAGTTCTCTCAAGGTCACCTCTCCGCTTCCGCGAAAGTCTAGCACACTTTCCTTCATGTTCGCTTGTTATCGGAGTTGATGTTGGCTGGTCTTCAATCTTTAGAGAGTGGAAGGGCAAAGTTTCCGCTTCTGGGCAGCATCTCTGTTGACCGGTCTAAAGGAGTCTCTGGGGGAATAGTAGGATGATAATCCTTGAATCTTCCCCGCGCTCTATGACTGTCCAACAGTCCTGTGGACAGAAGGTTGCTGTTTTGAAATTGCTCATGCTCAGATTTGGTTTTTTCAGCCAATGGCTGTTCGATAACCAGGGCCCACGTATAAACGACGCATTGGAAATGCTCGCGAGTTCAGCTGTCAGTTCACGACTTTGGTTGAACAGCGAAATCTCCAGAAGACTGCAAAAAGTCGGTCGTTGTTCAGCCACGCCAGCTCCTCTCTTGTCACTTGCGAATCCAGGGTTTGGCTGAGCCATGAATGTCACTGCAATTCTCTGGAGGGGGTTTATAAGAGACCCAAAGGAGGAAGGGAAACAACTACTCGGAAGAAGCAAACTATCCATCATCTACATGCTCTCGTCGGACCCGCTCGTTTCGATTGCTGCATCATTTTTACTTCAAAAGGGGTTGCTGTGTACGTATACTGGCTAAACCAGCTCCCGTCATGGCATAACGATATGTTTCCTAATCTTGACCGGTTTCTGCAATGTACTCCCTTATATTTCCTCTCGTATCCGGACAATCTCATCGGGTATTTTAAGCGTCCCACATCCATCAAGAGGGCTTGTAAGTCAAAAGTACTCCTAAAAAGCAATTAGTATAACTTATAGGCTCGAGAAATAGGAAAGCGCAAGGAGATTCACTTATCAGGCTTCTTCCATCGACTGGTCTATACTTGAGTCGGGGAAAACACATACTTCCCATTCTTTCCTTGCAATGGCCAGTCGTCTTCTCTTCGCATACAAGAGGTGGTATTGTCCCTGTAAGATATGTCGTTCACTGGGAAGGTGTCTAAATCCGCACTTCAACATCGATTCGAATACTTCCCAATAGCGGAAATATCGGTATGGTAGCTCTTGAGTACGACCCAATGCATCTTGAAAATGAATACAATCTTGTATAGCCTCAGGCGGTCCGCGTGGCAGTCGCTCCTGAACCTGACGAAGCAAAGCGTAAATCTCAAGATCAGTCTCAAGTATCCGCTTGAGGAGCTTTAGTGCTTCAACTGAGAATTTTCCAACCATTCTTAAAAGTTGCTCAACAACAAGCTTGAGTCGGTCGAGATATACGGCTATTTCTCGAACCGCTAGAGGTAGCGTTTCGAAGATACGCCATTGTCGTCATTCAACTTGACCAAGTGTCTCCAGGAGGCTACAATGACGCTCCGTTGAGACACGCCGATCTTTCTCCAGACTCTGTCTCAGATCACTGCAGATTTCAGTGAGCCGGGCAGTGTTATAAGTCACGCCTTCGTGGGTTGTTTTGGTCCCATTCAGATTTTCGACCGTTTCTTTAACCAGATCTTGATCCGCAGTTACTGTCGACACCAGCTCAACCAAATAGTCCACATTTTGCGCCGAAGATACATGTGAGACTTTCACGCTATTTAGATTCTCGGAGGCCCTTTCAGCGGCAAAATGGGTTTCAATTATTTTGGAGAGCAACTCTGTTTGTTTATTGTCGGCACTGGTTCCTAGTTGTGTGTTTACTCGTTCGACTTTAAAGAAGCATGATCTGCAAAGCCTCGTCATCAATCAGAGCAACACGTTCGGTTGATATGAATACATACACCATGAGCAGTGTGTCAATCGTAACCACCTTGAACACAACAACAGCCCTGAACTTCGAACCCTCCTCTTTCATGCCCGCAGCCCACTGCACCTTTCTCAGTCCATTCACTGTTCGCTTTAAACCACGCACACCCTCCCTGATCCAGCTTCCGTATCCTTCCTAACCTTGGTCAAAAAACTCCCTGAGAGGTACCTAGCTCGTCAAAGCCAGCGCCCCCTCGCGGCGTTAACCGTGCGTCACATCCGCACCATGTCCCCCCCAGGCGTCGCCGCTCAAAGTGTGTCAGCCACGCTCTCCAGTTTGCAAAAGAGGTCGGTCAGAACAGCCTGGATCTCGTCTTTCTTTCGCGCCACCGGCTTTGCTGCAGAGCTTTACGGACGTCGTTTGATCAGGCTGATTTAATGTTGTAACGAAGTCGCCGAATGATGCAGGAGTGGCCATGCGCGAAGGGGAGATGGTGGTAAAGCAGAGGTTCGATCTTTATCTTCATAAACTGGGTGAAAGGCTGCCTGTGGAGGCTACACCCCCATGTCATGGTGCTGCCCAATCGGTATCTTGTGATATGCTTGGTACACGCGCTTGCTGACATCGGCATATGAAATGAATCTAAAGATCGCTTCTTCATCTCATTAAGAACAGGTGCATCCTTCTCATCTTATTGCCTTCGGTTTTATATCCTTCAACGAAACATAATTTTAAAACTCTGACTATAACCCCAAGACTTTTTTTCTAATTGGAAAATCTGCCTTATCTACATTGAGATCGTCGCCTTGCTTATCCTTCGACATCGACTAATTAACACCAGAAAACTTTCAATACGTTCAACGCCACTATTCCTAGGTCTCCCACGCAGACGACCTGAGACATCTTAAGTGACGAGACCCCTCCCCTATAAGAAACACTCCCCACTTACTATACACGAACCAACCCTAACACTTCAGCCTAACGCCTCGCCTCGCCTCGCCCTCCCTAACCTCAAACATCACCTGTGCCGCCATAAAAAGCGCACAACACGCCGCCGCCAAAAACATCATCCCAGAAAAACTCCCCACAATCCCGCTCACGAGCCCTTTCAAGCCATCCCAGCCGACAGCAAACCCGACCAGATTCGCCGCCATCATCATGAGCACATTGGCCACGGCGCCGATGCCGCAGATGACGCGATAGGCGGTGGGGTGGGATCTCCAGTTTTGGGGTGGGAAGACATAGCCGGCGGCGACTTCGGGGAGGATGAAGAGGGTGACGAGCCAGCCCCAGATAAGGAGGCGGAGCTGGATGTCGTGCCAGAGCGCCACGAATGTGAAGACAACCAGCATATTCCCTACAGTTCTCGCGGTGGCCCAGTAGCCCGTCGCACGGCCGCTGCCGCCCAGAGGCACGTAGACGTAGCGGACGGTCCAGCGGTTGAAGCTACGGTGCCAGCCGCGCCAGAAGGCTAGGGCGGAGTAGTTGTCCGACATGCAGCGGACCATGTTCTCGGGCGGATCGATGCCATCGAGGAGGGCCCAGAGGCGGAAGAAGCGCCAGGGGAGGAGGAGCTTGAGCCAAATTATGTGTAGGTTGAAGTAGCCAATCATGCTGAGCTGGAAGGGGGTGTAGAGGTCCCAGGCCGGCTGGGCTTTTGAGATGGCGACGACGTAGAGGAAGTGTAGCATCACTTCCATGGTGAGGAGGGCGACGAGGAAGCGGATGCCGTAAAGGATGGTGCGGGTTGTAGTTATGCTAGCGAGTTGGTTGCGCTGTTGGGAGATGTAGTCGTTGAAAGTTAGGATTGGGCCGGCAATGTAGAGGGGGGCGTAGAGGGTGTAGGCAACGTAGTTCAGGAAAGAGTAGTCGCTGGGTCTTGCGGGGACGGAGACACGATCGCGTTCGGAGAGGATGGTGGGGTCGAGTTGTTTCTTCTTGGGGTTGTTAGTCGATGGCCTTGACCTGACTGCGTTTAGAGTGGGCGACAGACCTCGACGGGGCTACCCTGCAGTCGGTCCAAGCTCCAACAATAATCGAGATTAAAGCTTATAAGGCGTAAGACTGTTATCTTGAATAGAACCCCCCATCGTGGGAGTAACCCACCATAGCTATCTAAGACAGCACCCCAATTCGCATCAGGTTTGCCCCCCAGAGACACTCCTGGTGTGGCAGACCATGGGAGGATCAGATTTGCAACGCTCGCTAATGGGTATCCGTGAAAGATTTCATTGGCAAACAAAATACCCACATTGAAAATCCATGTGGCAGCAGGCACATAGCTTTTTGGCAATTTCGTTGCAAGAGAAAAATTAATGTAAAGTATCAAAAGTATCTTTAGCGCCGAAATGCCATGCAGCGCCGAGATGAACAAGACAGAAAACAACACATCAAACGTAACCCTCTGATAAAATCGGGTATCCGCCTCAAGGTGCAGGCCAAATTGGCTGTAGCCGTTCGGCTTGTCCTTCGGAGGTGTGCCATGTAAGCGGCCTGGTACGGAGTATACGCAGTCGAATAGCTTTCTCAAAAGAGGGTGGAGCATAAGGAGGAGGGATGAATATTTCAAATTATCTCGAAAACCCGAGTATTGATCATCTGAGTTATCTACCTGTCGTCCCGGGATCCAGCCAGGGGAGAGGAGATGAGCATACTTGGTGTAATTCGGATGCGAGGCTAGGTTTACTATCAGCCGTTGCTTTTTACAAGCTAATCTATGGACTGGAGGGAGTACCTACGTAGAGAGATATCGTACGCATTTTTGACCATCAGGAATACAGCCGACAGTATCATAACCCCATACACCAAGAACTCGGGTGTCCACCATTTCGAAAACCAGGGCACCGGGGGTGTTTCATTTTGCCCAACGCCATTGCCTCCAGCACTCTTGCAGCCCACTTCACTCGCTGAAGGCTTTATGGGATCAATACGTCTTTGCCTCGGTGAGGAGTTGGTGAAGCGCGTGTCGAGGGTGTCTAAAGAGTACAATCTCCTGAGATACTGTGATAGCATCATGGCATACTGGGAAGTTTTTTTGTGTCCGGGTCAACAGTACGCAATCCCTATGATCCTTGGCGCAAGCTCTTGCTGGCGTCCAGCAGGATGACCGAGGCTCGCGCCTAAGGTAGCCGCTTACCAATCAACGTCTCGTGATATCAGCGACTGATGTATTCGGTTCCGGTTCTTACAATCAAGCTATGGCCTTTTGCAATTGTTTCGCGTTTGGATTCTTTGAAAGCTTAGCAGCAGGTGCAAAAGGACATTTGTGTCTCGCGTACAAAACAAAACATCATTGCAGCGGTGAGACGTCAAGTATTTGGGCATGATTTCTATGCTTTATACAAGTATTATCTAATAAATTATCTGCCCAACGAGGTATCTAACGATGGCTAATCGAAAAGGAATAATACAGTAAACATCCTCCGATGTACCATCCAACACCGGCAGACAACAAACAGAGTAAAAACAACTCAAAGGAAAGAGCGCCGAAATGCAATCTTCCACTTACATCTTTTCAACCCGTCTCCAACATCCTCCTTACAACAAAGCCTCCCGTAGGAAACCCGACAACTTCGTCACATAGGGATCCCTCATCATATTGAAATGATTCCCTTCCATCTGTCTGCAGATGATCTTGTCCTTGTCCAGATACTCATCCCAAAGATTGGGACCAAAGTCTGTTCTGTTCTCGAGTAGCCATTGTGCATGACCATACGGGTAAGGATCCGGGCGGGGGTCTCCGGGAAACTTGCACACACCGTCTTCGCACCAGATCGCGTACACCTTTGGACATTTTGCGGGGTTGATCCTTTTCGCGTCGTAGGTGGAAAGCGCCTGGACCGAGGCGGCGAAGTGAGGGAGCAGCCATGGGGGAAGTCTATCAATTGCACCATCACCCTCACCAAGAAGGCCGATGGAGCCGAAGAAGCGATGGAGCGAGCTGGGAAGTGGCTCAATAATCAAAGGGCAAGGCGTGTCAATGAGAGCAAGGACATCAACAGTGTCGCCAGCTTCGATGAGTTGGCGGGCTGTCTCAAAAGAGATAACTCCACCAGCAGACCAACCTCCAATATTGTAGGGTCCTTGAGGCTGGCGGCGCTTGATCTCTTGGATGAACTTGGTAGCCATACCCTTGACACCGCAATGGTACTCCTCGGGCGTCTTCATGTATGGGGAGTTAAGCCCCCAAACGGCGACCTTGCGGGAGATGTCGGGCATGAAAATGTAGGAAGTAGCAGAGCCACTGCCATCGGGGACAAGCCAAAATGTCTTCTCCGCGGTCCTTGGGCTTCCCTGAAGGAGGACCGAGCTTGCAAAGCGTTCTGGCGTTGCCGCCTCCTTTGGCGCTGGTGCGACCTTTTCTGATCTTGATGCCGCCTTCTTTGGGGGGATTTTGAATTCGACAACTTTGGGAATGGGCTGAGTTTTCTTCACTTCCTGGACTTGATCGATATTGAGGGTCTTCTCGATGGCTTTGATCGAGGAGTTGTCAACCAGGAAAGTCGCAGGCAATGACATGCCAGTAGTCTCGCGTAATACTCCGAGGATAGACAGAGCCATCAACGAATCCATACCGAGTTCGCTCAGATCGCGTGCTGCGAGCAGTTCCTGAACCTCTACTCCCATCTCTGTTGAGATTGTCTGTCTGATAATTTGTGACAAAGGGTCCGCCTCAGATGGGGATGCTGGAGACCCCGGCGACGTCGGTGTCGAGTATGAATCGCCTTCAGATGACGCCGAATCCGAGTCTCCAAATGCTGCACTACTATCTTCGCTATCGTCAAGGTCTGCAACAGCCATGTCCGTAGAGCCGTATTGACTTAAGAAGCCCTTCATACTACCCACTGTTGGATGGTCAATGAACAAAGAAGAACTGACTTCGATCTCTAATTCTTCTCGCATCCTGCCGGTTATCGACAACGACATAAGAGAGTCAACACCCATAGCAGCAAACTCGATCGCGTTGGCCAGTTCGGTTGAAGGAACACCAAGCTCATCCGCGATAATGTCAAGAGCCTTGGTTGTGACTGGGGGTCCCGCTCGTGGAGCTGCGTTCATTCTCGTGGCAACTGGCTTTACAACTTTAGGTGCTGCTGTCTTCAAGGCCGGACGAGGGTTAAATGCCGTTGGAGCCTTCTGAACCGCAGGTCCTTTCGGCGGAAGAAACGTGTTCAAGAGCTGGCGCGGAATACACTGGAACTTTAGAGCGCCAACCATGGCGATAATTCTATCCCCATCAAAGATGTAAACGTCACCTGATACGACACTGCTATCTTCGGCGGGCTGCATCTTGACGTATGAGCGGTAGGTCTTGCTCGCGGATAGAGGTTCTGCGAAACGCATCGACTCCCAACCGTGTGAGATGTAGACTTGTTTGGTAGAATCCAGAGCATCATTGGCATTGACAGTGAAGCCGGCCAAATGTGCAACGCTATCGATCCAATAAGGACTACAGAAGAATGAGCCATCGGCCTCGGTAGTTTGGAAAACAACGTGAGAGGTGGCCTCCAGCTGTGGACTGTCGAGAATAACTTCCTCCATGCCTCTGTACCTCGAATCATAGTCGACCAAAGCACCGAAAAGCTTGTAGGCCATACCTCGGAGCATCCTGTGAGCAGCTCCAGTCGATGCAGCTTTCTGCAAGCCGTCGATACGTCCCTTGATCAGATAGGCCGTCCGTTGCCACTCTGCGAGCCAGACAGAATTGGAGCCATATTCGACATGACATCTGGCGTGCTCAATCTCAGACTTTCCGGTACCGCTGCTAAAGACGAGGTCTGCCCTGCTCTTAGAAAGGTCTGCCTTCGCCGATAGCCGCACCATCTGTTCTTCGCCTATTCCTTTTCCAATCAAAGGTTTGAAGACTTCCATGTGGCGAACGTTCATACCAACGGAAGTAGATTCGGGTCGCAGAAGCTTGTGCAAATAGTCGCAAACTGTAAGAGCCATATCTCCATAGATTGATGATGGGCATAAGGCAGTCCCATTGACGAGATGACCGCTGACTGCAGTACACAGGTCTGGACGACCAATATCTGACTCGACCACTACTGTCCCTGTGTCATTCTCAACTGATTCAGAGATAACTTGGTGTACTGTTGTAGTCGATAGAGTTGATTTGACAACTTCTGGCATAATTGCTAGTCCTCCGGTCTGGCCTTTGCTCAAGTTCCAGTCACCAGTGTATTGGATCCAGTAGTTCTTATTATCAAAAGCATAGGCAGGCAGGTCCAACATCTGAACACAGTCAAGGAAGTCCCGATGGTACTCATTCCAATCAATGGAAATGCCAGCAGTGTGAAGGACAGACAAACTGTTTGACAGAATCTTATAAGGGGCCTCGTTCCTTCGGAGTGAGGGAGCAGTTACGGTGCTTTGGCCAAGCTCGGATTTGACGAATCCTAGGCAGACTGGATGAGGACCAATTTCAACCCAAACAGTCATGTCGTTGATGAGTCCCAGCTGCTGAGCCGAAGCGATCCCACCGACAAAATTGACGGCTTCTCGTGCGTGTCTAGCCAAATAATTTGCGTCAATATTGTCAACCTCGCATAAGACTGTTGACAGAAGAGGTGATATAATCGGAACAGTTGGCTTATGGAACACAACGGAGGATGCCAACCTCGTAAATTCGTCTAAGATAGGGTCGACCTGGGATGAGTGGAAAGCGTACTGCACGTTCAGCTTTGTTGATTTAATTCCTTCGGCAGTTAACAGCTCAGCAGCCTTGTCGATGTCGGAAAAGGCGCCGCTAAGGACTGTTTCCTGCCGTGCGTTCATACAAGCGACTTCAATTCCGGCAATGCCAGCAACATAACCCTTTGCGGTCTGAGCAGATGTGTTTGTTGCAAGCATGGCGTGAGAACTAGCACTGCACTTGTCTTGCAGAAGTCTTGCCCGCTCGCCAACGAGGTAAATTGCATCTGACGGAGAGATGACACCAGCAGCATTCAGTGCAGCATACTCACCAAGGCTGTGACCTAGCACAACACTTGGTTTTACGCCCCAAGATGCCCATAGCCGGGTTAATGCCATCTGTATACAACATAAACCAAGTTGCACAACAACTGGCGATAAGGTCTTGACTTCGACCTCACCTTCCAATAGAGGCATGAAGGATGGAAAACCCTGGCTGAAGCCGATGCTGTCAAAGCCAAGGAGGTCCGATTGGAATTGACTCGAATTTTCGAAAAGCTGTTTGCCTAATGCTGCGTAATGGGAGCCCTGACCTGTGAATGTAAAAGCGATACTTGGCTGCACGTTTGGTACAGGATCGATGGCATCATCGAGTTTCGAGGCGAGCACTTCCTTGGCTTTGGCGATACTATTGCAACCAAATGCTATACGATAGTTGTGCTGTATGCGGCGAGCAGTGGTCGTATATGAAAGATCAGCCAAAGGAACATTGCTGTTGTTGTCGATGAATTGGATAAGGTTCCTCGTATTAGCTCGGAGGGCAGTCTTTGACTTCGCCGATACCGTAACAACGAAATTTGACCGAGGATCGTCTCTTGCGTATGGTTTTGTTGGAGCGTCCTCTAATAGCATTGCCGTATTACCACCAGCAGCACTGAAGTTGTTCACGAAGATCTTCCTAGGAGAATTATCGGGGGTCTTCAATGGTGTCGACTTGAAGGCAATGTGAACGTTACGTGCATTCAGGTCTGTTGGAAAGCTCTGATTAATCGTCTTCTTGATACCGCAGTGAGGAGGAATGAGGTTCTTCTGCATCATTAGAAGGCATTTAATCATAGCGGTCACTCCAGAAACGGCTTCTCCGTGGCCCACGTTTGATTTGACTGAACCAAGATGGAGTGGCTTAGTCCTTTGGCCTTTGCGAGAAGATGGGGCAAAAACGTTGGTGACAGAGGTCATCTCGGTGCCGTCTCCAGCTTGAGTCCCGGTACCGTGCATCTCCACATAACTAACATCGTGTGGATCGACTCCAGAACTGTCCATCACCTTCTTGAAGAGATCTTCTTGCGTAGGCGCATGTGGATGTGTGATTGATACGGCATTTGCAGAGTGGTTGGTCGCAGTCTCCAGGATGACTCCCAAAATACGATCGTTGTCAGCCTCAGCATCTTCGAGTCTTTTAATAACCAGAGTCCCGATACCGTCACCACGACAATAACCGTCAGCATCGTTGTCAAAGGTTTGACAATTTGCTGTCTTCGACAGAAATTGACCACGACTTAGTCCAGAGAAAATGTCTGAGTTTGTCATAACATTGAGACCACCCGCAACGGCGGTGTCGCAATCTCCAGCCCAAAGAGACGTGCATGCAAGCTGGATTGCAGCCATGCTTGAAGAACAAGCAGTATCTACACTGAAACTTGGACCACTGAACTTGAAATGGTAATTAATCCTGCCCTGGTTGCCATTGTTAGTTCAGAATCTTCAATACATCGGGAATTGACTTACCGGTGCGAAAGCTCTCACACCTGCGGTGATAAAATAAGTATCAATATCCTGAGCGGCATTGATTTCTCGCCAGTCATCACTTGTTTGGCCGTAGAATGTACCGATCCGATCTAGTTTAGTGGAAGGAGTCCTATTAGGTACATAACCTGCCATTTCAAGTGCCTCGTATGCACTTGTCAAGCCCAATCTGTGCATCGGGTCGGTTTGCGTCGCCTCTCGGGGGGACATGTTAAAGAATCGTGGGTCAAAGAGTCCAGGCTCCTTGATAAAGCAACCATAGGGAGTATGGCTCGTGTTTCGGATTTTGCCAGTGGGGTCATAATGCTTCTTAACGTCAAATCGGTCGGGGGGGATCTACGCTCAGTTTAGCGTTTGAGTCAAGGATTAACACTCCGATGATTGCGCACCTCTCTATGGACATCTAAGCCAGCATTGAGTAAGTCCCAGAATTTCTCGGCGTCAGCAGCATCAGGGAACCTGCCAGCCATGCCAACGATGGCAAGTTTTGGTTTTCTCGAAGTTCTCGGATTTTGATTTAGTCGGAGGGTGGACGGTGGCTGCAAGGATTCATTCTGCAAAATCACCTCGGCCGTGGTTGCAGACTTCAGTGCAGTTACGAAGCTGCTTGCCGCATTGGTAGGACCGCACGGAATTATCTCGCACTTGGAAAATTTAGAAGCCACCACGGTTGTGACACAGCCGTTGAAAACTTCATTTAGCCGCAGAGGCTCGCTCAAAATGTCGTTGATTATAGCGGTCAGGAGTTGCTTGACACTCGTGGCCTTATCAAACCATCTACCTGTACTTGTCGACATGATCGATAATCTTGATTGGTACTGGTCCAAGACCTGCGAGATAGACTGATCTGAGTACCGCAAGATTTTTTGTGCAATAAGACCACTGTGCAGGTGCGATGCATGATAGGGACCATGTATCGGAACTTCTGATCGATTGGTACCGAATGTGAAAGTGGAACTGAATAGCTGCTTCAGTGTTGAAGGAGGGCCACTGATGGTGACAGAGGAGTGGCTCGTTGCACTGACATAGGCGCGCTGAGATCTGGGTATAATCTGCAGGGCAAGTCAAATTTTTAATCAAGATAAACAAACGCTTAGGATTATTACCTTATCTTGGTGGAATGCCGAAAGGGCATTCAGTGCTACGGACTCGGTCGTTCCGGTGACAATGGTGGACCAGCTTGCTGTGCCATCGCGTGCCAAGTCCAGATTTTTAGCAGTGGTTCCAACATGAAGTCCTACCCGGAAGGCGATCAAAGCTACCTCAACCCCTAAAGGAACAAGTGCAGGAAGCGCAGGTGAAGAGGCTACGGCGGCAGCAGCTAGAAGACCCGTGCATAAACCCACGCTGTAGGTATCGGTGGACTGGCCAGGTTGGCCATAAAGCTCGCCGGCATGTCTAGAAACGTGAGAAGTGCTCGTTGCAGTATTTGAGCCTTTTGACTTACTCGATATAATGAGCCAATTGGGATATACACAGTAAAGCACTCTCAATTCCAGTATGGAAAATTTGGGATGATTGAGTGCGGTCGACAAGCTCCTCAACGGTTGAGAAACTTGGGATATTCTTCCGCTCTAACGGGGAGAGCTGAGCTATCTCACGGCTGAGGGCTACACTGACCCTCTGAAGAAAAAGACACAAGAGAGGGTTTGTCCTGCCGGCTAGGAGCTGGCTCCGGACATAGGCGTGAGGGTCGAGGGCTTGGTCTCCAAAGAGGAGTATCCTCATCTCGCCAGCCATATCTTTGGTGCTATGGTGAAAGAGCTGGTTGACTGTTGGCAATATAACTTCGAAATCTACCCGCTTCGGGCCACGAGCGGTATATATCTACTTGCCGGTCGAACGCAGTATTACCGACCAACCCGCTCGCGAAATGTGAAAACCTAATCCAAGGGCAAAACAATGATGGCAATGATTGCTCCACTGATACGGGGCGGCTACATTTTGCGGTGTGCCATCGATGATGACCACTTGGGAAATGTCCCGAATTAGACATCACCAAGTCCTGCCCTGGCCCAGACTGAGTTCGCAGACCGTGAATCAAACCAGATACTCAGCTAAACCCGACCTGCCGGACAGGTTTTTTCACCCGTTTCGATCCATTATGCATAGGCAACCGGTCCACCAACCCAAAACAGTTGCTGACGTTGAAGCACTGGCCATTGAAAAGTAGTGAAAGAGACATTCGGTGATGTAGCGGTGTTGACTCCGTCAAGTCAACAACCTGGACTCCGGGCCACGCTTTTCCCTAGACGGCTTCGAAGAGGTCTCAGCCCTGGCGGAATGGCAGAGATTACCGTTTCAATTCGCCGGTAGCTGCCTCGAGGATCGGGTAGGACCCTACCTGACAAGGTACATATTGCGTCCCAATGACATGGAGACATACGCGAAATGCATTTCGCAGTGTGAAATGAGACAGCATCTTGCATCTAAAATTCTCCGAGAACGAAAAGCCCTACATTGGATGCCATGCATGGACCCCAAGCTTTCCGAACATCCTTGGGAGCATTACACAGCGAACTTCTTTACGAGCCTCATCACGAGACTCGTGTAGCTCCGCAAGGACACCATCACTCGCGAGGTTTCCGAAGGACGGTACTGTACCACTGCGGAAGCGTGTCGCCGTACGCATTCCCAACATTCTCAATGGGTTTGGTTGAGCGCGGTGGTGGCGGTGACGTTTCGTAGGAGCAATCCTAATTAAAGTCTCTCCATAAGCAGCGAACGTAGGCAACCTTCCAGATGTAGGTTTCGAAGGCTCATCATCCTATTGCCGATGTCAACTAGTACCGGTCGTGCACCTCAGTAGTCCTTTGTCTGATTGTTGTGGGACGATTAGGCTTCCAACCCTGGAGCCACCCGGAACACGGCGGTTATTATTGATGCGTTACCACCAAAGTCCCTTACCTAGGTTGTTACGCCTCGCACGCCTTGAACGCCACACACACCACACCAAGCAACAACAAGGTCCCACCTCAGCTCTCTCACAACAGCTTAGAACGTAAGGTAGGTATGGTAGTCGATACCTAGAGACCATGCCGTAAAGCTATGTAGCCCAAGGTAGAACAGACTTCAGACTAAGGTACCTCTAGTCTTTTCCTTCACCTGCGGCACTACCTACGGTAGAGGACCCAACGCCTTGACGTCGACGACTAATCAACATCCCAGTGTCGATTCTGTACGATCTGGCTAAACCTGCCCCGATCTCCCGGCACTCCGCCCCGGGCTAGTCGCAAGCGCCGATCACCCCTGGTCGCATCCCGGCCCACCCCTGGCTGCCGGCTTTGACATGGCTTGGAACTGGCAACACGGCCCGTATCCCTCGGTAGTGTAAATTACTCGTGCCGTATTTTTACACCTTACAGCCTGACACGAACATGGCGTCCGATCTAGCGTATTGATAGACTTTCGGACGCTTTAGAAGTTTCTGCTCGAGGAGTGCAAAGCTGTCGACGTGGAAAAAAGGGCTGTTAACTCATTCCTCATCATTCGACGCATCTGAGCTATGCGTATGATTGTTTGTTGTTCTGGTTCTTGGTCACGGCTACACGCACTCTTGATGATTCATCGTAGCGTCCCCCGGCAACGGGAATTGGCGGCTGTCAAGACACGCTCTGTCTCCCTGTTCTGGAGTCGCGCTCTGGCTCCTGTGGGTTCCAATCAGAATGCAAAATGGTGATGAAACTTGATTACAATCAACATCATCACCTACCAGTCCTTCATGCAGCTCCCTGGAACAAATGGCTTCCGCTTCTGGCGAAGCCGTTGCTCCACTGGCTGATATTGACCCGCGACTGCCCGCAAATGGGACCAGTTGCACACTACACCTCGAGTACCTTGTACATTGTCTCGAATCACCAACGACTCGTATCCTACTACGTATCTTGTCTCGAACTGTCCTTCGTTGCGCTATACCGCGATTGGAGAGCTCAAGATATAAGGATCTCCAACAGTAATTCCTTCCCCACCCCTCCCCCAACAGCGAGTTGAAGTCTCTTCGTCACAATAAATTCCATGTAGCCTTGCCTATCTACACTTGATCGTATCTGCTTGCGCTTTCGCTCTTCTGTCCGCTCGTCTAGGCCCGAACCCTAAAAGAAATCCACACGCTTTAAAGCTTCATTTGCCCCGCGGTACAGCTACATCTATCCAGGTCGCCGTTCACCGCACATTAAGTACCTCATGGTCGATTGATTGATTCCAATTCCTCAAGTCAGCAACCCACCGATAATGTTCATCGACATGCCCAGCCAATCCGATCTTCCCACCGCGTCGTCCAATTCAACCTCATCGCCTCCAAAACATACCAAACTTCGAGAATCGTGTGATAGCTGCTTGATTGCCAAGGTCAAATGCAGCAAGACGAGGCCCTTGTGTGCACGTTGCCTAGCGAATGGTGCCCCTTGCGGTTATAGCCCGTCGTCGCGCGCTGGCAGGAAAAACCGCAATGCCGGCATCAGAAAAGCTACCGCCAACTCCACAGCGCCTAAAGACGCCATAGAGCACCCTCAAAGCGCTCTTCCTACTCCGACCTCATACCTACCCCTATTCATGTACCCGATCCTTGAGAATAATGTCGACCACAATACAAGTTTGTGGGGCGGCTCCTCCTCACCCGTCAGTCAAGAAGACCAACGAGGGCCACAACCGATAGCGGAGAAGGGCTTGGTCACAACAAAAGAAGGGGATTCTTTTGATACCTCAGACTTTCTCCCTACACCTCCTCTGAATGGCGATTTTATGGACTCTTTCATGCCCTTGTCGAACCACAATGGCTTCTCGGAATTTGCTACAGCAGCGCCCTCCCCGGACGGTAATGCAGACCATGCTCCAGTGAGCCCGGCGTGGACGATAAATAGTAACCAATACTCTTTACTACCTTCTTTCCAGAGTCCGCTCGATATCATGCCCCTAGGGCATGTGCACTCTTCACATCCAGCTGCACGTCCGGCACTTCCCACCCAGCCGGAAAACAATCAAAACCTAGCGCAAACTGGCTCCAGCTCCGATTGTGACTGTTTCGCCTCATGCCTTCATGCGCTCCAGTCATTACACAATCATTCTTGGATGTCGTCATCGACACAGCAGGGTGGTCCACCATTCGATATAGTTCTTTCAATCAACCGTGAAGCTATTGCCGGTTGTTCTGCTTTGCTTGGCTGCACCAAGTGCGTATCAAAGATTGGCAGCAGCATTACGACCATGCTCCTTGCAACAATCATCGGCAAGGTTATGTCATTGTACAGAGCTACCTGCATGTTCCGATTCGGGTCTTCCACGGGCGTCCAAGCCTCGGCACAATTGGCATTTGGCGCCTATACTGTCACGGGCGAGGACAGGCAGTTGCTCGAGATTGAGATTCTTTTGCTGGAACTCAGGAAGGTGGAAACTATACTCACCCTATACCAGGGGAGATTCCACAATGCGCAGGCCGAGCTGGATGAAAGTAGTGTTTATACAGCGTTGACATCGTATTTGGACAAGAACCTGCGTTATATTGTCGACTTTCTGCAGGTTCGCAAAAGAGAAACATGCAAGTGACTTGGAGTACATTTTGGACAGACTACGGAAATCCAATAGATTAATGGTAATTAGACTACTATCTACTTCTGCTACATGTTTACTGTCCCGAACCCCCAGAAATGGTAATGACTTGACCTGGACACACAAGGCGTGTTAGTTGAAGTATTTGGAGGTGGCGATGGCAGTAGGGGGTTCTGGGATTCCTTACCATTGACCCATCCAGCGTCTTCGCTTGCCAAGAACGCTACAACTCGGGCCACGTCGAGGGGCAAGGCGCATCGACCCATGGGGCAGTGATTGGCCATGGCAGTCTCGATTGCATCAGCGGTCCAGGTCCCATCTGCGCCGGGGATATATCTCCAGGCAACCTCCGTGAACATGTCGGACTTGACTCCGCCCGGTGCGATCGCGTTGCACGTCATACCCCTATTCCCAAAGTCGGTGGCAAAAGATTTCGTAATACCGTTGACGGCAGACTTGCTTCCGGAATACAGCGCGTGGTTGCGAACACCAAGCAGTCCAGCCGCGATGGAAGACATCAGAATCAACCGTCCGCCTTCCTCACAATATTTGTATGCGTGTTGTCCGACGAAGAACTGGGCTCGAATATTGAGACCGAACACATAGTCGAATCTCTCTTCGGTGATGTCCTCGGTTTTGTCAAAGCTCTCGGTTCCGGAATTGGACATGACAATGTCGATCTTCCCGAAATGCTTCTTGGCCTCTTCGAACAACCGAGTGATCTCGGACACCCTGGAAACGTCGGCTTGGATGGCGACGGCCTTGCTGCCAAATTTCTCGATTTGCTGGACGATTTCATCCGCTGAGGACTTGGTCTTGACATAGTTTACGACGACAGAGGCTCCGCGCGACCCTAGTTCTAGCGCAATACCTGCACCAATTCCTCGACTGGCACCTGTCACCAATGCAACCTTTCCAGCTAGGGTTTTCGGCGCTGACTGAGTGTGTTCATTCGATGGGATCCCGCTGGTGGTAGTCTCACGGGTGGTTCCACCGTTCGTGGCAGTATCGTTTGTGGTGCTGCTGTCCATGGTTGTTGGGGAGATTTGCGATGTTTTGGCAAAGAGACAAAATGCTATCGCCGGGACGATGTTCACGGAATCAAAGATTGACTGATATTCTAATAGTGACTTTGGATCATTTTCTTCAGCGATAGAATTACAGCCAAGAGAATCCTATATCTTGGACGAGCATCTTATACTATCATAACAACCGCAAACACACAGCGCCTTCCGGTCATGTCGGTCACGTTGAATGAAGCAAGAAAACCATATTTGCCATTCCTGAAATTCCTATAGAAGCACCATACTCTCAACGGCCGAGAAACTCACGACCGAGAGCATCATGTGCTTGTCGGGAGACTTGGAACGGGGGAGTTTGGTATAGGCAAGACCCAATGCGGTAGTCTCGGGAGTGTCAATCACTTTAAGCGACGCATGACTCGTTGACCGATTCCGTGTCTCCCGAAATCGTAATACGGGCTACAACTTCCCAGGCGATCACAATGGACTCGGTCATCCCAGGCAAGCTGACACATTGTTGATGCTTCAAGTTTGTTGGAAACGTTGTGAATACGATATGGAGAAAAAAACTACTTTCGCTGCATGGTTGCCTTTGTACATTCAAGGCTTTACTCAAGATGGACGCCGGTATTGAAAATGACATAAGTGTACATACTTTCGAAGCGTTTAGCATCTTATTGACCAACATCGCCTTTGCTGCTGGGTAATCGAAAAGTACTTGTTGTCAGTCAGCATTGGACTACATGGCCTCCAATACAATGATGCCGGCGCCAAATGTATCGACCAACCCAACAAACATACACAACAACACATCGACCCAGAAAATATCGTTTGATGGTAGGGCGTCTCTTCACTACACCATGCTCACTTGCCCCGAAACGATATTGAGCTGACAGAACTGGCAACGAAGATTATATATGTCTCTCTGAAATAACTTTCGAATGGGGCGACAGCTATGACGAAAAAGACTGGGTTAGACTGCGAAGGATCCTTGCTCCAACTTTGATGGTCAGCGTCAAGCATGAGCACAACCCGTCATGCTCCTCCAGAACTTCTGTTAATAGTCACATTCAGGTGGATTACTCCGAAGTCAACGGTCACAAGTGGGATACCATGCCTGCCGACGAGTTCGTGGGTATCATGAGCCATGTGGGTTTTATTGGAGATCCCCTTGTTCATACACAGCACCACATCGGAGCTTCGAAATGGCAGAAAGTGTCAGACGATGAAGCGATCGGTCATCATCAACTAAGAGCGGCCCATCAACGATACACGGCACTCGATCTCAAGACGGTTGAGAGCAAAGGACACGGACATGCCATGATCAAGCACTACTACCGAAAAATCGACGGAGAGTGGAAATTAGCAGGTCTGAGGCCCACGGTTCGTTGGAACGAATTCGAATTCGAGAAGATTTTCAGAGGTTTCTGATAGATGGAAGATCATGTGGGCCTGGGTCGCTACTATTGCATCTTATACCCGGGGCATCGAACATGGTTGACCATCATCATCATCATTGTCAAGCGTGGGGAGGAAAAGGGGTTTCGCCAAGTACGGTACCTTACACACAGCCTAAGTGCTTGGGCTCTTGCACAATCAAAAAGCTTTGTCTGACCTCGACGCAGTTCTCAAGCGCTGCGCACAAGCGTCGATGTTGCATAATCAAGTCATCATCCAATTGCATCTCCAGAGTATCACCACACCACACCTTCACGTTACCCACAAGATATTCGAATTCCTCCTCAGAGTTGCGGAACCAATTCCTGCCCTTTTTCCTTCTTTCTAATCCTTATCATCTTATCGCCCACAGAAAAGCAAATGCGAAAGGATTAAGTCTGCTGGCAGCTCCGTTGTAACTGAGTCAGCGTGGTCAGCCAACCTCGGCACGGTCGGGATGTTTTGTTTGCACTACCGATCCCAATGATGCGAGGGAAGAGGGATAGATAGGTACCTACTGGGTGGACCAAGTTTAGTGGATTATTGGGGCAGGAAAGATGTACCTGTTAGACGAAGCGTCTGTGCGACGTTTAGTTGCATACGGGGCTTTGCTGTGTGTGTAACGCACCAAACGAAATCATACAGTATTCATTAGCGGCACCTTCCGGTACTGTATACAAATATGGCTAGCCTGACAGCACGGCGGATACTGTAGCTCGGCCTACTGTGTAGCCGGGACTCCCCCCCCGGGACTCCACCCCCCCCTGTTGTTTATTGTTTATAATTGGGATTCCAACCGCCAGTCTCCGTAGCTCCATCCCTACTAGCGACTGTCATCGGCGTTGTTGGCGTCGATCAGAGACACGCTACACACGAGCAATCTACGGCCGCCATCGTGCCACCCACCCCTCCGTAATCAGAAATGGTAGGGACTAATGGTCGATCGCGCACACCTTATTTAAACCTCGAAGATACCGAATCAAATACGTCGTGACGGAGGTAAGGACAGGCATGAGGCGAGGAGGACCCCCTTATGCATCACAACGTACCTAGCTATGCCTCTATCTACTGTATTTATTCCACCGAAGCATGCATGAAATTGCTACTTTCTTCATCTACCCGCCCCACGCTGCACGCGCCGTACAACGATTCACGAATAGAGAAAAGTGTAAAAGTGTAGAAGAGCGCGAAAAAGCGTTAAAATCAACTGAGATCATGATTTCCTTATCGCCTCAATCACCATCAATCAATCCCTCACGAAACTTTCGACACTTCCGACTGTCGGTGTTTGCATTACGCGGTTTGGAGGTAAGCCTAGAGAACACCTCGTACTTGCATGGCCTCAATAGACCGACTGGACCAAACAGGCAGCACTAGAGCGTCCACTCCTCCCCTGTCAATGATCCTTTATCATCCTGGAAACGGGTCAATGCAGCTTGCGCAGTCGACACCCATCATGATCTCGTCAGTTAAGCTTGCACCATGCGGTGCTCCACTCACTCTTCCCAGCAGAATGAAAATTCTCCGATAAGCTCCCCGCTCATTCGTCCCTGCGTCGATTTACAATGTGCCGCGCATGACGCGATTGAATACGGCAATCTACGTTCAAGCTTCCCTTGCTATATTCGAAGATGACCGTTTAGTAAAGGATTGGTTCCTACGGTGGCGCTGACTCTGCGTCTCGAGCTGCAACCTACGTCTTTAAAGATGTCAAGCTGCAGATACCTTCAATTTTACCCGATCCAACAACTTGACGACGATGTCTGACCCAAACCCATACCCCAAGGCGGATTATGGCCGCAACATCAACTCGCCTGATGTTCTTATCATCGGCGCCGGCATCTCTGGTATGTGTCCTTGCGAAAACGTGCCTTGGTTGGGAGTGGAGATGGCCTCTAACGCTGAAATCTTGACAAAACTAGGCATGTGCACAGCCATTGATATGATCAAACGTGGCGGCGGTCGGAACTTTATCATCATCGAAAAGGGCAATCAAGTAGGCGGGACATGGAACGATAACATCTATCCCGGCTGTTGTTGCGACGGTATATATAGAATGCCATGTCACATGGAATCATCCTGCACTTCGGCTAATCGCAGACCCAGTGCTGAGCCATCTGTATTCGTTTTCGTTCGAGCCGAACGCGAACTGGAGCCGGGAGTATCCAGGGCAAAAGGAGATTCAGGAGTATCTCATCGGAGTTGCGCACAAGTACCAACTTTATCGGCACATTCGCTTCAACTCATCGGTCGATGAGGCGCGTTGGGACGACGATAACCAGAAATGGCGAACCATCATCACCCGACTTGGCGGCAAAGAGGCCGAAATTGGCCGTTCATATACCATCACTTCGGATTTTCTAGTTTCTGCCGTGGGCCAGCTCAACGTGCCTAAATTCCCTGACATTCCGGGATTGGATTCCTTCGCAGGCAAGGTCATGCACTCGGCGCGATGGGATTGGGACTACGACGTGAGGGCGAAGCGAACCGCTATCATCGGCACCGGAGCAACAGCCGCTCAGATCATCCCTGAAATTGCGCAGTCGTGCAAGAGCCTTGTTGTCTGCCAGAGAACCCCCGCGTGGGTGATGCCACGCCACGATGCGCCGATTAGTTCAACCATGCAAATGGTGTACAAGTACGTGCCTCTTGTGCGGAAACGGTACCGCGCGAGTTTGATGGACTTTCGAGAGAATGTATTCGACGCCGCTTTCGATCCAGGTAGCGACAAACACAATTTTATCACGAGCATATCCAAACATCACATGCTTAATCAGCTACCCGGTGACGAAAATGCCAACGTACGGGAGAAGCTCACGCCGAATTACCCTTTTAGCTGCAAGCGTATCATCGTTAGTGACGATTATTATCCAGCAATGAAGCGGGACCGTGTCACTCTTGAAACCGGGCATATAAGCGAGATCACTCCAACCGGCATCAGCGTGGAGGGCGGCACTCATCACGAGATTGATCTCCTCATACTCGCAACGGGCTTTCGCACAACGCAGTTCATGTACCCAATCAAGATCTTTGGCGCTGGCGGCTACTCGCTCGAGGAAGCCTGGGCAAACGGTGCTTCGGCATACCTCGGAATCACTGTTCAGAACCTTCCAAATTTTGGCATGCTCTATGGTCCCAATACTAATCTAGCGCACAACAGTCTCATTCTCCAGATCGAGGCGCAAAGTCTGTACATCAACACGCTCATTCAGTCTGTCCTTGAATCGAAACACAACGGCAAAACCCTACGTCTAGAACCAAAGCAAGAAGTCGTTGAGAAGTACAATGAAGAAGTACAGGCTCGGTTGGCCAACTCAACTTTTGCGGATCCAAATTGTACGTCTTGGTTCAAAGACGAAAGTGGCCGCATCACAACCAACTGGTGCGGATCAGCCATTGCGTATCAAAAGCGAACGAATTTCCTGAACTGGAGCGATTTCGAAATCTTGGGCACCGCTGCACGAGACGTGGAGAAGAAGGGCCAGACCAGGTGGAATCGTGTCGTCGAGGAGACGCAGGTGAGTAACAAGATGGCTGGACTTTTGAGTGTAGGCATCGTGGCGACGTGTGCTGTTGCGGTGTATGGAAGCCGTCTGTTGATATCTAGGCGGTGAAATTGCTGGAGGCATCTTTTCGTGTTGGCCAAAGATTGCTTCACATTGTGACTTGCTTCTGATTCTTTGGGGATATTCCGAGAGTTTTATCTCGCACTGCTATTGTTAACCCAGCTACAGATAGGCATGGACCTATGTATTTGGGCTCGCGGCGCTATGGAGGTTCTTGACACTTTACGTTCGACGAGTAACGGCTCTCCGGCTTCGGTAAGCCTGGATCAACTCCGGTTCACTGAGCTGGGATCTCGCGTCGAGCTAGCAAAGGATTATGGGCCAAAGGCCGTGAAGTATGGGATATGGGACACGGCATACGGGGATCAGGAGGATATACACAGCTGCGTCCGGTATACAGCATAAGTCCGGCGTCTGGTTTCTCGCATGTTCAAAATCGCTTTCGTCGGTCACTGCAGATTTGCTAGACGTCCATTTAGCGTTGCGACGGGTATAATCGTACTAATAATTCGATCCACTTTTGCCGACAAAGCTACCTTACAGCATGGCACATGTACCTACATGAGAATACATGATCCGCCGCCATGGGCGTCCAAGAACATCTTGCAGCTTGTGCTTACTCGCGTCAGCGCAATGCAATGCAGATGTTGTGCAGATATGTTCGCTTTCTTGGTGGAGACTCGTGCTTCGTCATGCTTTTCTTTGCGCACCTATTAGCGATGGGTTCAACGGTTATCACCTCCGTTCGCCAGATCTGCGGGATTTGCTTAAAGGCTGGCTGGCCCCTCATGGTGTGTTTGGAATATTTGGAGCTCTTGGGTGTGTGGGCAGTACTGGGACGTTCCCGTCTACCTGGTGTTTGGCCAACCAAGTCTATCCGTACTCAATACTCGTACCGAGCAGACCCATCCATTGCGTTCTTTGACCTCATCGACCCTTCTCTTTATCTTCTTCCTTTTCAGGCACTTTTACCCACCGTCACCTCCAGTGCTCGCTCTGAATGATGGCTCCGCTCACCCATGAGCGGTCTTTACACCCATGCCATACACCGCCCCACCAAGCCCCCACCAAACCCCAATGACCTGACGTCTAGTTTAACTCTCATCCACTCCCTGCTGGCAGCTCACCCCAGCAACGCAGATCCCCAAGGGCTAGTCTGCGCTTAGGCCCTGAACCAATCCGTTCGGACAGCCTGCCTACCAACGCACACGAGGGCTTGCAGGATCCGAAACCTGAACCTTCACTCGCATTGACCAACCGTACCCTAGGCATGACCCTCGTCCGCGCAGGTACTTGCAAGTACTTCTGAACCCTTGGCTGACTGGAACAGTTCACCGGTAACAAAGCCGCGCAAAGCTTTGGGGAAGCTTTGCTAGAGTGGGACGTGTGCTTTCAGGGACGGGGCTTGGGTGTTGACCTGTCACCATGTCTTTCCTTGGTTTAGTTCATTGTCTATGCACAAGAGACTCTTTTGTTGTTGGGTCGTCCCGCTGGACGGCTATGCTGATCTCGTTCTGGTTTTCACAAAC
>JAABUS010002755.1_pt1 | contig 31536 bp, 19 predicted proteins | sample 5560161 | NCBI WGS metagenome assembly JAABUS01 (sample SAMN10711885, study PRJNA513376) | rock metagenome | isolation source: Antarctica rocks | place: Antarctica: Victoria Land, Trio Nunatak nord | collected 2016-01-04 | reverse complement strand
CCTCCCCTCCCTCACCTCCATACCCATACTAACTCACCGCTCTTCTTCCCCCCGCAGACACCAACTAACGCACTCCCTAACCGCCCTCTCCACCACCTCCTCCGCGCTCCCCACCTCCCTCCCGCCTGAGATAATCGATTATATAGATGGAGGAAGGAATCCGGATATCTATACGAGGGAGATGGTGGAGGTGGTGCAGAGGAGTAATCAGTATTTGAAGGGGAAGAGTGAGGCGTTTAGGGGGTTTAGGGATTGTCTTGCGAAGGAGATTGTTAAGGGAATGCCAAGGTGTGAGGGGAGGGTGAGGATGGTGATGGAGGGGAAGAATATGGGTGTGGAGAGTGTAGGCGAGGGGAAGGATACTGGGGAGGAGATGAAGATTAATGGCACTGCTGAAGCGACAAGAGCTTGAAATGTGGGGAATGCATGATTAATGGAAATCTATGAAGTGCTAAAGTGCTCCAGACGCTATGGGAAAGATGCACGCTATGCCAAAAAAAACCAAATCAACCGCCTCACTCCACGATTTCCAAGCTACTCGAGTCACGCACTATACACCTCTCGTCCTCTACCAGTCCTACTTGATCGCAACATTGGCCTCGAAGTCCGCCTTTGGAATCCGGCCCTCAGTGCTGACGACAAGCCATTCGACGCCGTCAACAATGTCGACTCGGACGTTCTGCCTCTTCAGTTGCATACACTTTTGTTTGCCGAATTGATTGTTCAGGGTAGCCACCGTTCGTGATGCCGTCCAGATATGTGCTGGTGGCACGTCCTCGGCCATCACTTTGGTTCCTACTGTCTGCCATTCCGCTGGCTTTGGTGCTGGAAGGGGCTCTGGCTTGGACGAGTCTGGCTTCGGGGTTTGAGATTGAACGGGATCTGATATTGGACCTGGAACTGGACTCGCTGCTGTCTCTGCTCCTGCCTTTGGTACCTCCTCTGGTGCTCTCTCTGCTGATTCCACTGGTACTGAAACGGGAACCAGCGCCGTCGCAGGCATAGATAATACTTGGGCTGCCATCTCTGCCTGCTTCATCTCGTACCACTTGGCCTGCTCCTCGCGTCTCGTTTTCGATGGAGGGACCGAGCTTGTTGCGACAGGTAGAACCTCGAGTTCTCTGGGTTCTGCTTTGCAATCTCCCGTTTTGTGGCCAAAGAAGCGGCACTTGTAGCACCGACCTCTGTACTCCTTCAAATACGGGCAGCGGCGGTCCCAGTGGCTGCTGCAGTGTCAGCGTAAGATCAAAAGTTACCCATCACGAATGGGGCCCGGCTGAGCTCACCCATGGTTCTTGCACAACTCGCAGAACACCGGCTGGTTATCCCGCTCTTCTTTGGCGGCAGCGATGGCAGCAGCCTTCTTCGCTTGTCTGTCCTCGGCTCGTTGGATGGGTGCAAGATCTTTGTCGATACGTTCAATGAGGAGCCCGATCTGCAAATAATTTGCCAGGGCACGGAGTTTGCGCAACCTGAGGGCGTGTCCCTGGGGGTAAGAGATAGCACCGTTGTCGGTATGATCGTTACCGCCTTGCTCCATCCACTGAATGATGAAGCGAACGCATATCTTCTCGGTATCGTAAGATAAGTCCTTGTCGGCGTAAGCCGTGACACAGACGCAGTTCTTCTCAAGCAATTCCTGCTTCCACTTAGGCGAGAAGTGCTTTGCCAATTCCGAATTGACGGTATATTGGCATCGTGGCTTATCTGGATCAAATTTTCCGACGAAGACGTTTACACGTTTAGCACGCTGGTAACTGGACTTCATCAGCTATCAGAAAACCGCGGAATGGTAAGCTGGGTGGCATGTCTCTTACTTCTTGACCTGGTTTGGGGTCAACCTGTATCCACCATGACCTCCACTGGTGGTGACGGGAGTAGTGCCTGGCATATTGACGAAGCTGTTGGAGCAGGTATTTAGTCTCTGTTTATGTTAGAGAAGCAATTTTGGAGGTTGCTGATGACTTCGATGGAGAGAAGACGTAGGTAGAGCAGTCTTCTTATATGCAATCCTTTCGCACGAAAAACCCCTCGTGAAACCATTTCCACGCAGTGTAATCTCCCAAAACAGCTCATGGTTGCAGTAACAATCAAACATGGAATGCCTATGTTCCCATCTGCCAAAATTACTCCTGTCCTACTTACAGCCTCGGCTTTAGCGCTGATATTGCCTCTGGTGCCTCCATCTCTAAACTTGGAACGCCATCAAACAAGTATTTCACAAACACGCAACACCAAATCGAGGTCCATTACAATGTCGAGCTATTGCACTGACTCCTACTATAAACCTCCCCATAGCGAGTATCTTCAGCTCTAGCGCTGGTGTCGCCTCCATCTCTAAAATTGGAACAACCCAAAATAACAGCCTATAAACGCGACACAAACCACCACCACCACCACCGAAATGCCCACCTATCGCAGCATCACCCTCTCCCTAGTCTCCCAATTCGACATCCTCACAATCCCAGAATACGCACCACCCGCCACCCCCAAAGACCCCTTCTCCAACGCGCCAACACTCATCGACCCAAAACACTCGACCGTCAGCGTCTACATCCCCACCTACCCGGCCTCTCAATTCTGGCTGTCCTACTCTATCTCACCGCCCCATCCTCCAAAAGCACTCTACTATTTCAAATTGTACATCAACAACAACCTCATCGTTAGCTGGGGCTGCGGCGAGGAAGATGGATACAAAGGCAAAACGATATTTGGACTGTTTGATTCGAGTGTTGGTGGGGCTAATATGAAGCAATCTACGATTGAGCGGAGGGTGCTTTGTTTTGCTCCTGATGCTGGAGACGGTGGGAATAGAAAATTCGCGTCAGATGATTTGGGCGAGGTGATGGAAATTAGGGTCTTTAGGTCCAAGGGGAGGAAGAGGGTGCAGCCTGATTTGCAGGAGTATCAGAGTCAGCCTGGTGCAGCGCATGTTGATAAAAAGGGAGCGCAGCAGCAGGCGAAGGGTGGTATCAAGTAAGTCCTCGTGGTTGCGGATTGCTGTGTTGATGTGACTGAACGATCGCAGCCTCGTCAATGCAGGGTTCCTGCCTGGCAAACATCCAAAGCGATTTTACAAGTACGCACTTCTCGATCCACTGGATCAGCCGTTTGCTACCTTTCGATATTATTACCGCACCTGGGGTTTGTCCACTCCATCTCCAAATCCAAACCAAGACTTAGTTGACCAGACGCAGACCAGTTAGAAGCACTAGGTGTCATCTCACCATCACCAAGCATCGAATCATCTTCTGTCCACTCGTCCGGGCTCGCCGAGCGACCTCTCTCCCCCAAGAGCAGCAACAACACCCTCCAGTCTTTCGTGACAGTCGCTTCCTTCCAGAGCAACAGTTCGCCGACTCCAAATAGCAGAAGCAAATTCACCACCAATACCAACAATATCCTGACAGCCACGCAGCCCAAAGACGAAAGCAGCACCCGCAATACCGCAATAAGCTTAACCCACAATGACAGAACCCATTCCGCCAACGAGTCCCTCTTGGACATCTCCCCCGTAAAGATAACGATAACACCAACCTTCACCATCCCACGCCCTCCAACCCCCCCTCCACTCACCACTCCCAACCAAAGGCTCTCTCTCGCTCAACTCCCGCCCTCGATCCCCTCGACATTCAGCACCCATTCACTCAACACGCAAACCTCGAAGGAATCCTTCCAAACGCTAATCAGCAGACGGTTGCCGAGTCCCGATGCTAATTCTTTTACGTTGACGAATCCGAATGAGAATGCCAATGCGCATGATAGGGGAGAGCTTCTCAGTCCCTCGAGTTCTGGGAGTTTCATGGGTTCCGCTGTTTCGGCGCGGACGGGGTGGGGTGGGAGTAGCAGCCTTGGCTTGCTTCGAGAAGTCGTAAATAGTGCTCGAAAACGCAACAGACGGAGGGCGACCAGTGAGGAAAGTTGCGAAAGCCACGGAAGCCGTGGAAGCCGTGAGAGTCGTGAGAGTGCAGGGAGTGGTGGCAGTGAGGAGGTGCTGATTGGAAAAGCGAGGGTTGAGATTGTGGGTGGGGCCAAGAAGAGCGAGGGCAGTGATGGGAGTGGGAGTTTGGGGGGAAGTAGCAGTGGCAGTGGCAGTGGTAGTGGTAGTGAGCGAAAGGAACGTAACGGTAGGAATAAGGAGAGGAAACCGAGGGAGTATAGGATGTTAAATTTGTGGGAGGAGATCTGAGTGGTTGCTATCATGCGGGTCGTTGAGCAATGCTGTTGCCTTGTCGAAGTGCTCGAGCAGTGAGAGCTACGTCTGGGCCGCCCTGGGTCATTCATATACCTGCCACTCGAGCGGAGGATAATGCGATATTGACGTTGTAGCTATCAAATTGCGTTCACTGCTTGTAAATCACAATGCTTCTTACTTATATGCTTGTCCGCTCAATCTGCGTACATACTGTTCATCACCTACATGCTCCTACACTAATACTAAGCAGCCCATGTACATGCACACTTTTTCATGCCAATGCCAACCATCATGATATATCAGTCATCTAATATCCAAATACACTTCCCTCCGCTTACATTTCATACTCGACATTGTCCTTATAATTCGCCCGCTCCCAGCGTTAAGATAACCTGATCTCTGGGATCAACCCCCTTAATCTTTTCCCTCTTCTCCAAAAAGGCTAAGCCCTCCATAGCTTTCCCACCACAAGCCTTCCCCAACGTCAAGAACGCGAAGTGCGCTCCGGTGACTGGCCTGGCCATAAAGTTAATACCAGGGAATCCTCCATCGCCCTCGGTATCGTAGCAGTCCGTGAAAGGTCTATCAGTACTCGTCTCGTTGACCCAGAGAGCGACGCTCTCAAGGATCTCTTCGCGGACGGATTTGGACGTTACTGATGCGGCGAAGAATTCCCAGTCGGATTTCGTGTATAGATGGCGACTATCGAGGGGTAGACCATAGCGTTGGAGGACGGCGTGGTACCAGGAGGACTGCATCTCATAGATGTGCTCTGGGACGAAGCCGGTCTTGTTCCTTTTTGGGCTTGGCTCTGGATCTAGGGGTACCTGGTGGTCATAGTCGGCTGCGCCTGTTGGAGTGGACGTGTCGAGTGAGGTAACCTCAAGATGGAAGCACAGGAGAGAGTCGGCATAAAGATTGTAAAGAGTCGTCCAGGAGCCGAACCAATGATAGGCTAATTTGGCATGGGTCTTGTCGCGAGAAATGCCGAAATCCTCCCATTTAGAGAGATAGACGTCTGATATGTTCTAAGAGATCGCTGTCAACTCTGATAACTCAGCAAAAGAATAGGAAGGATCTTACCTCGAAGTGTTTCGTATCATCCTTTTGGTCCATGACTTTGGCGATACCGCTCATGGCCTTGATACCAAGAATCCCCTTGAGCGCCAAATTGGTCTGAAGCTGTAGTGGTCCAGCAAAGTCATCGGTTGAGACTGTGATCTTGTTAGCCGATTAACGTAAAAGCAGCCTTGAAATGCATACGTTGGTGTTCTGGCTCCAATGAGAATTCGACAAGGTAGCCAGTCCATTGCTTCCACAGCTTGTAGCTCCTCTTAACCCACTTCTGCGCTTGCTTCACACCTTTGGTAGAGCCGCCCCAGGAGTCATCGAGTCCCCAGATTCCTTCACGCTCTTCAAGGCTGTTCAAGGAGAAGGCACTCGTAGCTGGGTTGGGATCAAAGTTTTGACTGCCCATACTAGACCAGTGGGAGCCAGCAGCGACACCGGTATCGTAGCTGAGACTGTTCACGATCGCCAAACCCATGATCAAGATGTTTCCACATTCTTCTACAGGCATGTATTCGTCTCTACCATCCGGATGTCCAGTCGCATTTGGGAAGTGAGCGCCCAGATCATGCATAGCGTACTTGTTTGGATACTGGCCACTTAGGGTATGCTCTATGAGCGGCTCGAGCATGTAAGCCAGCCAACGAGGATTAGTGTACAGGAAAAAGGGGAAAGCTGGGAAGATAATATCGATGGTCTGGAAGTTCCCATTGGATGAGATCTCCTTGATGAACAAAATGGGGTTGTCCGGGGTTCCGGAGAAGCTGGTGGCACCCATTGCCTGTCGAGCGCTCAGAGCAACGATATCGACATAGGTATCCGACCCAGACTCGTATGCGTCTATGGCGACTTGCGTAGAGTAATTGCTGGCAAGTGCGGCGGCGTTGTGAAAATCCATGTAGTGGAATACAAGCAGCTTTTCGACAGACTGGAACCATGATGCCCAAAGTGGTTTCATAAATGTAAGCCCGCGCGCCGAAGCAAATTGGACGACAGGGTCTTGGATGTGCGCTATGGTGAACATAACACTGTTGCTGCTTGGGGTTGACGAAGTGGACGAACTGTTCAGCTGGAAGGATTTGGCGAATGCAAAGACAGGCTCTTCCTCCATGATCCCACGAAAATCCTCGTCAACAGCGTTCTGAAGGGTACCAGTGCGCGCAAAGCGTGGGCGAAGTAGTCCAGAGGTTCCTGACTCATGTCGCACGTCCTAGATGTGCTTAGCCATATACAAAGAGCTTAGGCCTCATCTTGAACTTACCGCTGGAGCGGAGAAATGCAGTGTACCCCATTCAGCCTGATCTCTGAATTCGGACAAAAGCTCTTCAGTCTCTCGTCTGATTCTCCAGGTCTTCAGACCCTTGTTGTTTCCAAGCTCTTGTGTAGCAAGTTCCCAAACGATCTGGCTTGCTCTGTTGCCACTTGCCCATTGACCATTGACGTCGGTGTAGATATCGACGTTGAAGCCGCCCTTGACATGCACTGTCATGTAGGAAGCGGGGATTGACTGGCGAAGAGTCGATGTGGGGGTGATGGGTGAGAGGAAGGAGATGACGACTTCCAGTGGCCCAGTAGACTTGGCTGCCGAGACAGGAGCGGGAATATTGTAGGTCAGGTTTGTAGTCGAGGCATCGAAGGTGGCGCCGAGGTAGGTACAGAAGGAGACATTGAACCTAGATAACAGGACTTAGTAAGGCCATTGTATGCGTGGCTTTCGCAACAATCTACCCATCATCTCTCCGTAGATTCAGAGAGTCATGAGGTCTACCTAGAAGAGGATAGACGTATCCACTGTCAGGCACAGCGGCCATGACTCCAAATCCCATCTATATAAACACAGACGTCAGTATGTTACCGTCTTTCTCCTCTTCAGAAAGGCAGTCCCTACTTCCTCTCCGGTCCAGAACATGGGCCATTTGTTCCATGGTGCCTCCCTGGCATCGCCCAACCATGTACTCAAGTATGGAGTCCGAACGGCGAGGGGCAGCACTGGAGGCGTCAGGACCGAAGCCTCAATAGAGGTACTCAGCAGGGCCGAGCCGGCGGCCGCTGCTGTTACGAGCCAATGCATGGGTTGTTGTAGTCAACGCCTTCAATTCACTTGGAGGAAACAGTCAATACTCGAACATCAAGAGGTTGAAGTGGAGTGAAGTGGAAATGTCAGGTCTCAGGTGTCAGCAGACACTTGAAAATAAGCAACATGCAGCATGCAACCAACAGTGCTCGGGGAATATGCATAAGCTGCATTAGTTCTAGAGCGGCGTGGAGTGCATTTGCATAATTCCGGAGAAGACGGAGAAGACTCTGACGCTTGCCTACTCCCGGAATGAGCCCCGAATCTTCTGCCGACGACATGTCTTCCAAAATTCTGCTTCTTCTCCATTACAGCCTTGTCTTTGCTTTGTAGATGATATAAATATGATCCCCATTATTGCCATTTGCGCAGAAATAATGGACTGATCGCACATTGAGTCGTTGCGCTTGAATCTGACGCTCTGTGTGAGATGCCGCCCGTCATCCTGACTTGGTGATGACATCCTAATTCAAGAGCCACTGAGATAAGTTGAGACGGATGGGATCAATAAAGTGTGAGTGAGAATGAGAGTGATGAGTTTTTTTCTCTCGAAGGGTCTGGGACCTTCGATGACTCGTTCGCACAAAATTTGCCTTGGCATGTGAAAGATTGCTCTGGCAGCCACCATATTTGGGCTACCACCCACTCAGCTTAGGTTTGCAGAAAACAGTAAAAATCCAGACTCGATGTGCTTCACAATAGATGATAGTCTATTTTTGCCATTGCTGCCAGCTTTGAAAATGTGTTGTTGCTGCGGCATGTGGAAAGGGTTTGAAAAAGAAATTGTTGAGACACCCCAATTCGAACCCACAACATCGCGCGTATCAAAGGACAGATTACAGCCACTTAACACCGAAGCACACCGTCAACCCCACAAACAAAGAGCACAAAAAGAAGATTCAGAGGTTCGGAAATAAGCAAAAGAATAGGTATGCCTGTCTCTCTGAGTTCTCGCATTCTAAACTTGGGTGAAAACCCTCCGAAGAGGTAACCCCATGCCTGTCTACGTGGGCAGGGTGTACCGTCTGGTTTAGAGAGGGAGTCGGGTTCGCACCCAACGTTACACAAGCCGTCAGACCGATGATCTACTTGGTACCGCATCATATCGAGAACTAAGGGCCCTTAGTGTGGACATCTAATACCCTGGAAGGGTCTTCGAAACACCACTACCGAACCGTTCGACCATCAAGGCAATAATATGGGAGGACATAATTAAGAATATGTACCAGATTCACCATAATTTGTCATTTTTTGATTAAAATGCTTAGCGCCTTTTCACGCTAATGGCGTGTGTTTAACTTTCGTGTGTTCTGCTACCTTTCCAGTTTATCACAATAGCAACAACAATGCCTCCCCAACGCACAGCTAAAAAGCGTCGCGCGGACAGGAAGCGCAAGGAGCGTCTCAACAGCGGTAAGTGCTCATAAACATTAGTGATTTCAACTTTCGCCAAAACTCTACACTCTCTTAAAGCGCTTACTCTTTGCTTGGTGTTTACATGACGGTATCCTTCTAAAGCCCCAACAGTCTTTAAGACGCGTTGATTCGCAGCAAACTCCCAATGTACTGACAATTTGCATAGAAGCTCACGCCCTCGCCTCCGCCTCTCACCTCTGGCACCGAAAGTGCCGCCAAGACCGCCGGTGGATTCGCCACCATGTTGTTGTGCTGGGCCGGGGTGAATTCCCCATCGAAGCAGAAAAGCAGCTCATCGCGCGCTCAAAATTGAGCGAACACCCAGAACCGCCGTCCCTGCGCGACGGGCTCCGCTACCTTGGGCCTAAGGCCATTCAGCTTCGGGGGCGTTTGGGGGCAGAGAGGGCGGCAGCAATGCTGGCCCAGGGCCGCGAAGACTACGCGGAGGACTGGTGGGGTGGAGAGGAGAAGGAGAAAAAGGAGAAGGAGAAGGAGCAGGGGAAGGAGAAGGAGAAGGAGGGCGACGAGGAGGAGGAAAAGGGTGTCTGCGAGAATATGGAGGAGAGTGGGAAGGAGGAGGGGGAAGGGGGAGTGATGATTGGGGTCCCTGCGGCTGCGGCCTTGGTTTAGAGCGGGTGTCTTGTCATTTTCATGTCTCGCTCGGGGTTCGATCCCCCATTAATATGGGAATGAAAGCGTTTACCGTGGACTACCTCAAGGAATCAACATTGAACAAGTATGCAAGGCCCCAGTCCTCACTTTACAGTGTCTTCTAGCAGCGAGGGAAGGCTAGGAGCACCTAAGCAATGGTAGGCACTTCATCATCCTCTCTGTTTGTTGTGCTAATGGTTCTACAGTCTCTCTATTTGCTTATTTCGCTACTCAATGTCTCTCAAGACGCCACAGTCTCGTGCAAAAAGGTCTCTGCAGTCTTTCAGATCGCCCCTTTCGCCGCTTCTAGATAATTGCTTTTGGTTGGGCGAAGAATTCTCTCCACGCTTTCAATGAATCCTTCCTTCGGGGTGTCCAACTTTATACTTCGCTCTCTTTACACCTTGGTGTCACTTCATTGAGAAAAATAAATCACGGCAACTTTCACAAGGTATTTGAACAAGAAAGATGGTGTTGACGTTGCAGGCGGAAAGGAACTTGGCGCTTTGGCTCTCCAAGCGCGCGCCAAATTGGGCAATAGCCTCAGATACCAGAACACGAGTGGGTTTTGCTGAAGCATGTTTTCTAGCAAATTGGTCACCAACTACGTGCCGCAACGAGAACATACAATCCCCTTCGGACAGCAAACCTCTCAATTCCGCGCCACACCTGGGCCTGGGCCTGGATTTTTGACGAGGTAAGCCTCAATGTGTCTGAAAGAGCGATGTAAAAGAACAAACCGCCGGCTGTTACCCTGCAACTTAAATGTTTCAGCAGGAATATGGATATGACTTTATCAATCATGACCGGCTTCGTGACTGGAACCCCTATCAGAAGCCTTTCGTTGCGACAGTAGGTTAGGATAACGAAGCGTTGTTGCAGCGTGTGGAAGGGATGAAGAATTCGTGGCATACCCTATTGAAGGTATGGTCACGTGGGGGAGATGATGGTGAAGCGTAGACGACAAGAGAAAACTTGCATATTGCTCCTATTACGTGCTATTGATGCCATTCTGGGCTCAATGTCATTTCAATTTGCTACTGTCATACCACTATGAGACCAAGGTTTCCCCCAAGTCAGGTTTGGAGCAGTCCCAATATCTTCTCTATCGTCTTATCTTTACTTCTATTCGTGGCTAACAAGAAATGAACGTATGTACTCGTACAAGCCAATGTGGCTGAAACGTCTCACCGGAATCGGCTTCGGGATTCCGCTCAGTCAGAATTGTACAATGAAAAAAGAACATCCAACACACCATTTAACGCGACCTCCGCAAATGAGGAAAATTTATGTGCACCCATCTCGATTTTATCCTCTCGGGTTTGTCACGGAGCCTCATGGCGGCACAGAGGAGATCGGATAGCCGTCTTCTGCACGTCGCCAGCAATCAGCCTCAGCTGATGCTTTCGAAGCTGAATGGGTCCGACATGACGGGAACAAACACCATGGTCCTGCCTATATAATAATAGTGTCTTCCATTTGATCCTATCTTCTTGCTTCCCAATTGACAGGACACACTGTTTGAATAATCAGACACTACCAACAACTCCTCCAAAGTTCATCTCCTCCATGGCTTCCATCATCACCTGCCAGAAGTGCACCCATGGCAACAAAGGTTACTATCCAATTCACCGACTCAACATACATCTTCCACGCCCAATGGCTCGACGACGCAGACTGCCACGACGGCGCAGCTAGGGCCGCTAGCACTGCTTTCTGTCAACAGAAGTCTACTCCTGCTCGTGCTTCGACCGTTTGTTCATCGGGTGAAGGCGCGGACGTGACAGTGAACGTGAGGGTGTGAAGATTTATCGCTTCCCTGCCGCATGATTGATCGTCATGGCTCCTTTAGTGGCGAAACCAGTTGGGCCCGTTCTGGGAAAGGAGACGAAGGTTGCGAAAGGGTGACTCGTAAGTTCATTGAAGATCCCTGAGATCTCATATCGCGATCTTTTCCCAGCAAATCCGCAGCCCGAAGCCGTGGATCGTACCACCGCCAGCGTCCTCGATCAACTGCTCTCCACATCCGCGGCTGGCATCTTCAAGATCGTTAAGCCACCCGCTCCCAGTATCATTTAGACAAAAAGATCACCACAAGAACAATATCGTAACCCAGGTCCTGAAGAAGCAATTTGCTATTACTTGGGTGCATCCAATCCGATGTGCTCCGACCAAACTTTCAACGTTTCTTCGCACAGCCACGACGCAACAAGAGCCGTCGGATTACCCAACTACGACACCAAACAAGCGGCTTCTCCCACACACCGATCACGCCTTTTACTCCAACCCGATCCAAGTCCTAGGCTTCTACGGCGTTGAAGGCTCGACAGAGAATACATCGGTCTCCACGCTAGCCGTGCTCGAAACGCAGAAATCAGAGTCGCCAGATCTATACTCGCAGCTCTCCCGCGCTCGGCTGGCTTTGATCGTCGTGTCTCGCGTTTCTACGGTGATGCGCTATATCAAGGCACCATACCCAGCTGTCAATCATGACACCCCGACTGCGACGATCACGTGTCAAGCGTGTGCGCTTGGGTGCCGAAGCTCACGGGCTGCCTGTATGATGATTTCCAACAGGCAAGGCTCGCGCATGGGAAGTTTCAGGAGATGGTGAGACGGGAATAAGATGGAATTGAAGGCAGGGGATATGTATGTATGGGAGACAATTTTCGCTTGCTAAATGGGAGGGAGAGGGTGATCGAGGAACCGAGGACGGCGGCTGGACAGACGGTGCCGGAGCAGATTATTGGAGATGAGTGGAGGGCGTTGTTAGTTGAGAGGATGAAGGGGAGGGTTGGAAGAGAAGTGGCTTGTTCATTTGTCGGTTAGGCAATTGAGGGAGATGGTGAGGCTTGTTGAGGGTGAGGTGGCAGCTTGATGGGGGTGTTTTGGGTAAGATCAAGGCGTTTGGAGCGAGAAATTTACGATGGCAACGCTGCTTGTGGGACCATGCATATTCCGTTAAAACAAGGGATTTGATCCCGATTGTGGGGGAGCTTCTGATTTTACGGCCATTTTGGTATATAGCCACGCTTCAGGTGAGCCTTATGACGCACACTGACAGCTTCGATTGCCATATGAGAAGCCTTTGAGACCCGAGTAAGCGCGCAGAATGTAATAGTCGGCACCGCGTAAGTGCTAGCGATGCGCCATTGATTGAGCGTGGCATGTTAGTAAGAAAATGTCATGGAAGCACACTTTGCGTACGATAATGGGCATGGTATTCAGAAGAAGTCAACAATGCTCAAACTCTGCTTTTTTTAATTTAAATGTCCGAGCGATGCCACCCTTCTATGCTACATTGCCCTCAAGGACGTTGCTTGCTTCATCGCATCGACGTAAGAAGAGATGCCATACCATTTGCTGATTACTTTGGATCCGTAGATCGCCATCACATGACACCGGTAGCCAATCTGTGATGGGCCAAGGCTATTATGAGCCGCCCAGGGTAGGGAAGGCTTTGTTGTCAGTGATCCCGAGAGGCGCAGAGCCACTATCGCCTCTACCGCCGCGTCCACCTCGGAAGCCACCCTCGCCTCTGCCACGAAAATCACCACGTCCTCGTCCTCTACCACGGAAATCGCCCCGTTCGCCACGACCGCGTCCTCCTCTCCCGCCACGCTCACCTCCACCACGGCCACCAGTGCTGGGCTCGGCAAATCGGAAGTCGACATCCAGGATGTTCTTCTCTTTGCGTTGCTTCTCACGTCTCTCTTTTCCGCCCTTACCAGCAAAGTATTCGGCTTCCTCGTCCTTAGTCATAGGCTTAGCGTTCTCCCACTCTTTCTTTTGCTTGCTACCCTCGTTTGCCTTTCGAGCTTCTGGGACACCGCCACCGAGCTTCAATTTCTTCTCGGCTTGCTCGGCGAGGTAGTCGGCGTATGAGCGGCTGTTGTCCTCAGGCTCGGGCTCCTCAATGGGAGCGGTGGTGGCATCAGTCGGAGCGGAACCCTCAGCGGGTGCAGCACCATCAGCATCGGCTGGAGTAGTGCCAGCAATATCGGCGGTTCCGGAGTCCCATCCGCCTGCTGCCCCCTCGTCCTTCTCTTCAGCTTTGGCAATGGCTTCGCCTGCTGTTTCGTCGGCGAATTCAGAGTCGCCGGTAGGGGCACCCCAGGACTGATCAGCTTGCTTGACGTGCTCGCTGTAAAGGAGGCGGTATGTTAGTAGGGAGACCTTCTGAATGAGACAGAGGGGCATACTTAGGTTGTCCACGACTATGTCGGTCGCCGCGGTTGCCCCCACCAGCTCGACCGCCGCGGCCTCCACGTCCACCGCGGCCCTCGTAGCTGCCTTGAGCACGACCACCTTCGACACGATTAGAATGACGGTCTTGACGGAGTCCATCGTCGGTGGGCTTGTTGCGGTTGTTTACAGCGCCGGCTTCGCGGTCACGGAACGCTGCATTGAATATCAGTATTGGACGGGCAAAACAACATGATTGAGATTCAAATGGTCCCAAATGCGCGATTGCAGCTCTTGTATTGGTTACCCGTACCTCCATCGCTGCCAGTAAACCCTCCTCGTCGTCCACCGCGTCCACCACGTTCAGCACCTCCACGAGCGTCAGGGGGCGCGGTACCTGAAGCATCACGCTTTCCTGTCCGCGGTATTGGCTTGTCTACGACCTCGGTCGCTGGTGGTGCCTCCTTGTCCGAGTCTTGGTCACTCTCGTTGCCTAGTATTGGGGATTAGCTAGGTAGCGTTGATCGCGTGGTGGTCTGAGCGTACCAAGGAGCTCGTAGAGGTTCTGTGGACTTCAAGTATCAGCCATTGGTCAATCGGAGATTGCGCAAAGCTCCTGATAGCTGGCGTAGAGTGGACAAAGCTCCGTGGTCTTAGTGGTGGCCTCGTACCTTCGATTTCACGTCACTCATGGCGCCCACCTCTCACGGCCTTCCTTCGAAGGCGTTCCGTGCTATCGCACCAGTGTGTTGTACGTGGTTGTAATGAGGAGCGACACGATCCTTGCGCAGGATCTTGTCTCTCTATGATCTCGCGTCGACGTTGTGCCTCGAGGAACGCCGTTGGTGGAATTTCTTGTGGGTGTTTCTTAGCGAGGTTGGATCGACCGGAGAGCTTTTACCGCTTGGGGGCTTGGCGGTCTATTTTTTGCTCTGGACACGTTTGAGGCATCCCCTTTTAAAAGGAGTCAAAATCCCGACAGCTATAACTCCCTATAACCCGGGGGAGTACACCTAAGTCATGCCTGCAATTCAGAAAGATTGGAGTCCCTATAACCGGAATTCCTTATAACCCGGCTTGTTACCAAGAATGTTTACTGTACTTTACTTATATTGACTTATATTGAGGATAAAGAAAAACCTAAGACTGATGATGACTATACTGAGGACCAAGCTTTCCCTATAGCCGGTATTTTAGACCACCATGTTCTCTGGCGCACTCTGAAATATGTCAAGCTATAAAGCAGTTTGCTAAAGCTGTATTCAGCCTGGTGGTATCATCTTGTGGACGCCTGTCGCTGATGCTGAATAAATGCCATCGCCCCATTGACCCTCCAAGCAAAACCTCCATCCTACGCCGAATTTTTTCCCATTGCCAAAGCATCGAGATTCAAAATAATGCTGTCACCGTCTCATGGAACTTTCTTGAAAGGTAAATTGCGTAGGAAAATGCATGCTCGCGGTAAGTCCAAACGGGTCGGCATCTAACGAAGGATCGTAGGGATCGAATCCTGGATTCATGCCAGCGTAGACTGGATTGTTCGGATCCATAGACTGCGTGATTGGAGGCGGCTGCATCGATTGCATGGGTTGCATTGACTGCATGGGTTGCATCTGCTGCATTGGTGGTTGGTCTTGCATGCCCATAGGTAGTCCGTGGCTCGGTGGGAGAGGCTGTTGGTCGAAAGGTTGCGGATAAGGGCCGGGGCCCACGTCTCGGTCGCTGGGGTTTTCGTCGTCGAGCATATCGGCATGCGCATCGTACTCCTGTTCTGTACTCACGGAATCAATCTAGGACGAACAGAGCTCTATAAAACACGCATGGAAAGAAGGGGGCGGGACAGCTTGCCGAGTTGCTCTATATGAACTTGAAATGGAGATGGGTAGAAGCTCGTATGGGTTGTCGCTGTGCTACCTATCTCACTACTGCGACTTCCATCGGCTGTACTTGGCGTCGTAATCTGCATTGATGATTGTCCGGCTGTAGGTATGCTTAGTCGCGAGGGTGCTTGCTGGACGTAGGAGCGCTCAAGCGGCGGCTGCGGCTGTTGCTGTTGCTGAGCTTTCAAATCCACGTTAGGTGAGATCATCCCACCTTTCGGCATCCCAATGGGCGATATCGTTGTGATTGGTGAGATCGTTTGCGATGCTGGCGCTGGCTGAAGCCGGGGTGAATGGTTCGAAGATGTTTGGGAGGAGCGTGGCCGCAATGCTGAGCCTGATCCAGATGTTGAACGCCGAGCCTGGCTATGGCGATTCATCAGAGCGCGTTGAACTGGTGAAGGCTGCGGAGCTCCAGCGGGTAGGGAAGCATGCGGCAATACATGCGAGCCTTCGGTTTTCGATTTCAACTCGGCCTGCACATCGATGCCTGTAACGCTGTCAGTCGCGCACAACCAATGTTCGTCTTCCCAACACGGTCTACCTTTTTCCAGCAGTATGCGTTCGAGAAGTGAATTCTTATATCGAAGCATTAAGCACTCGTCGGCTGCTGACCGATGGCTCTGTTGCAGACTCTGCAAGGCTTCTTCGTGTTGTTTGATTGTAGTTTCCAGCTGCTTGATATATTCGGTCCGGCGCTCCCTGAACGCGGCCTGTGCCTGACGATTGCGCTGTTTGCGCTCTTCAGAGGTTGCATATATCTAAGCTTGCAATTAGATCTAGGTGCCAGACCCCGAGGATATGTTGAGTATTACGTACGGGCTTGCGTCCACCCTTACGCTTCTGGACTTGGGCGGGTTCTTGCGTCAAGCTCTGCTCCTCCGGTTCGGGAGAGGACTCGGAGAAGGACTCTTCCTCGAAAGGCTCAATCTTGGGGACCGGCGGTATATCCTCAAGGTTCGACATGCCCGCTGAGGACAGTTCGAAGTTTAATTGGGGCAACGGTTTCGAAACGACCGTTTACTCGCTACTTCAGGTATGGTGTCCAGGACATGATCTGGGTCCCAATCCAGCCGCGCGCTCCACGACCCTCTAGTGACGCGCCTAAGGACAGTCGGTATTGCTTGTTTGTGAGGCTGAAAAATGTGCAATGTGTAATAGGAAGACCGGCATCAAAAGTGTGAGGTAAGAGAATGACAATGGAAATAAGGTATGAATTATTGGGGGATGCAGTATGAGAGAGCGTGCAACTAGCAAAAAATAGTGTGAACACGGAAGGCGGCAGCATATGTAGGGTCATGCCTTCGAATGTGGGGTTAGCGAGTTCTAGGTGCTTGCCATGAGGCGTTTTGACCTGTTTGTAGGGGGCCAAAACAGAGATTTTCATGGGCTTGGAGTTGGCTCCGGGGAGGATTGAAGCTGAAATCATGGATTGCTTGAGTGACGCTTGCTTCAGGTTGGCAGACTGTCGAGTTTCGGCTAAACTGGGGGATGGTATGCGATTGGTATCATCATGCGGCATGGCGGACCAGGGTGGAGGATCGAATATCCTCATACAGTATAGGCGGAGGGAGGGGCATAGGCGATGTCGTAAGGCCCGTTTAGCGGCGACCCTGCATCTCCGCTGGCAACCCCGAGTCCCCAACCAAGAACGGCTGGGGAGCGCTCAAGAGCACCCCTGCCGAACCCGAGCAGCTGGAAAACCCGTTAAAGTACCTTACTTTAGGCTTCTTCCAAACACCTTCTAACCTGTCGTGCCTGTCATGCCTGTCATTTAGAGGCAATGATGCACGTGATGATCTACACACCATCATGCACTCTGTTCCAACGACCTCCTAACTCCAACCAAGGATAGCATAAGAGGGTTCCATTGCCCTGGACAAGGCATGATCCGATGCCACCACGCCCATGCAAGTCTGCCATGATCGTTGACAGCCTCGTATCTTCGCAAGGTATCTCCTGCGAATATCAGGGTCACGCGAAGCCGAAGAAGGCACGATGATACCTCCAAGTCAAGCCGTCCTTGTAGATATCCATTCTTGTTAGGAAGGCGCAAGCCATAGAATCAACAATGATTTTCATCTACCAACGTTTGATCACCACCATGCCTTATACACTAATCTCACGTATACAGCCCGTTTGTCTGGTGGCGTCAGACAGAGCTGCCCAATGGCAAAAGCGGGTCTAAATACATTAACAGCCATACCAGAGAGAAGATCGTCGAGGGCCATAGCGAACGGCAGCTCAGCGGCTTCTATCCTATTGACGCCCCCACGAGCACCACCTCCTATACCGGCAAACAATACGCCAGGTCAATGCTTCACTGTTCCCACGCGAGGCAGGGCAGAGTCTCCCATACGTCGACCGGTTCACTCGAATCCATCCCAGGTTCCTTCGCGGACCTTCGTCCCCGCCATCCTGCCGAATGATCTCTTAGACACCCCAAGGCTTGCCCATAGGAGGCTTAGCTTGGCGATTCACTTGTCCTCTCCAGTCTACATGGGTGGAGCGACAGTGGAAGGCGAGATACATGTTACGATAGATGGAGGTGCCCTTGAGTCGAGGCGGAAGCAGAAATCCGCTATTTCATTGAGGAGACTATCGGTCACGTTGATAGGCATAGAAAGCTGCAAAGGGAGGCAAGAGATGTTTCGGGCTTTGATGTGCGATCTTATCGATGCAACGCACCCTCCTCCCAGTACCATGGCTCCAAGTCATGGCCCTGAAACAAGCTGGGACGTTCAACCATCAGAATCGACACTTCTTTTTCGCCTCGACCTGCCTGTGCTCATGGGCCCTCCACCATACAAGTCAAAAGAAGTGGGGATAAGCTACAGCCTTAGTACATTGGCAGAGTTCAAGATCAGGGGAAAGAAACACTTCACTCGGGAGTCGCAAGAACTTGTGGTGTTGACAGCTCATGACCGTAGGTCATTGGCCTTCCATATCCTGAAGGCACCATGACTAACGCGCTCTACAGCGGAGAAGGCTCTTGTCAGTCTACCAAATCCATTGCTGGTGTCGGATATGCTACAGCTATCAAAGAGACACAGTGACCAGACAGTCATTATGGCGGCCGGACTACATCGTCAGACTTGGATCAGCGGCTACCCTGTCTATCTTGACATCCATATCGACAACAAAAGCAGCAAGCCTGTCAGGAAGGTTGAATTACAGCTTGAGAAGATTACGCTGTTTCACAACTATTCGGCTGCATCTACCGGGCCAACGTCTGCCGATATCCTTCGGCTACCGGACCATATGAGCAAGGCCCTCGTAGTAAAGCATGAACTCTCTGACGGATTTCAAGGCGTCCGTCCCATGTCACAGGATTTTAGGACCTGCAAATTAGAATTGCCCACTGGGTTGGTGTCAATCGGAACAGGTAGGTGTTTGAGCAGCATCAAAGATTCGTCTTAAATGCCGAAAATCTATCGCCCAGGTGTGGAAGAGCATATCTGTAAACCTAAAACATGCGGCGGCCTGAGGCGCACCCCGAGCCGTCTGCTGGCTGCTACCAAGAGGCTGACAATCTGGTTTAGGAAGGTTCTTCGGCATCCGCTACTTCGTTAACATCCAACTGAGTTGCTCGTTCAAGTTCGTGCTCCCTTCTTAGTTTCAGGTGGCATGCGATAACGGCTGCGCTTGCAGCAAACACCTTAAAGTCCAGCTACCCATCACGATCGTGCATCCGGTAAGCGCTTGCTGCCCATCCATTGCAAAATGAATTATTACCTCACCATATACTGACCAAATGTTAGAATTCCATCGATATTCCGCCGAATGCAATTGCTCAAGTCGCAGCCTCGATAGAATACAAGCATCGCAATGACCTCTCCTCAACCGGCTCGCCATACCGCTACCGCGCCGGCCAAGCCTTCAATTCTGCACGAAGACAATCATACCTCCAATTGCGCAAGGGCACTTTGGGTTCCGCAGAAATGGACGAGCTCACACGTGCCCTGGAAAGCAGCCCCAGAAAGATGGCGCAACGCGTAGAAGGCAGTCCGATGATGCCCGCCAGGCGACTGGACCAGAGTCCCAGAAAGTTCAAAGTGACACGACGGCAATCTGCTGCTGCATTGGGAACCCTCCATCGAAGCAATCATGTACGACTCAAGAAGCAAGCGTCACTGAGCAATACGACATACCTCAGCGTACCGCGCTCGAGCTTCGATACTGCCAGACCTTTAGAGCAGCGTGTGTCGTTTGACAGGCAGACAGTGAGGGGGCCGCGCTCGAGTCTGGAGGGGAAGGTGAGGAGAGGGTTGCGCGACAGCTTCGAGACGGGACCAAGACTGCAAAGAAGCACGAGTGGGCTGGCGTTCGATGATAGTGACAAGGAGAATTACCCTCCACAAGGGTGATGCGTCGTCGGTCATGAAGGTGGTATCGGTGGATTGAATGGTTTGGTCTGGCGAGGCTGTATGTTTATGACGACATGCTTTCGACGAATATGTTTATGATAAAGACGCTCACGATCTGGACTTTGGTGTATAGATAATAGAGCATCTTAAAACTAATCGATAGATGAGAGTCTCATTTTGCTTTGGCGCTTCGAATTGCGAACGGCCTTTTGATCCCACGGTCACATATGTTTTTGTTCTGGTAGACCTTCATTGATCTGTCTTCTCCAATTCACAACTCTAGTCCTTTCAGCATGATTTTGTTCCCAGGCAGCCTCTCCATCCACTTCGGCATGGTGCTCTGGTTTCTGCTTCCCGTATCCTCAATCTTCCTGGCACAAACACCACCAGCCCCATCCACCAACCTCTTCGGCAGCCTCTCCACCCACCTCGGAAGGGTCCGCCGTCTGACCAAAAGGCCTCTACCAGCATCCCCGTGTCCACTACCAGCACGTACAACACTACCATCCGCTCGTATTCTTGACAAACTTCCCACCCGCTTCACCCACGAAGACTTCTCTACCCACGAAGCCTTCTCCACCCCTGCACTGGCTTTTATGCTTCTCGTGCCATCAGTATTGTACACCCCCGTCCCGCTCCTTGCCATACTATCTGCCCCTTGCGCCCGGGGTAGCTTCTCCATCCATTTCGGCAGTGGTGGATATTTCACGCCAAGACTGACATTCCTGCTCATGCCATTGCCGCTGAAGGTCCGAATAGTACTGACATTCCTCCTACGAGGGATTCCATAATCGTAATTGCATACGGGGCTACCTGCTTGTTTGCGGATGCGTTCGGTGTGTGTAAGTTCACGGAGTGAGCGCGTGCATGCTTTGCAAGCTGGCGGCTTGGAGAGGGTGATGGGGCGGGATGTCCATGGTGGTGGAGGTAGTGGCGTCTGAGGAGGTCAGCTTCCCATCTCAGATTGACTGTTCAGAGGCGCTATTAAAGGCGTACTCGGCACAGCAAACACCCCAAACACCCCCAATGCCACCAAGCCCATCCACACCCAACTCTCTCTTCACGTCTATAAACTCTCAACCCACATCCCCAGCAGATGTGCATTCTGTGGATGGACTCGAAGCAGGTAGCGCAGAAGGTCGGCTCAAGCTTTAGGCCGGGATAAAGGCTCAGCACGCGCTGGGTTATGGAGGGGGCAGTCACGGGGAAGGTATAGATTTGGAGGGTTGACAGGGGTGAGGTGCAGAGGGAGCAGGTGATGGAGTGGAGGGGTTTCGCTGATGTTGCCATTGGGGGGTCGAGCGCAATGGAAGGGAGTCGATCGTGGTGGATCGCCGAGCTTGTTGAGCTCAGGCGCCGGGTTTCAGGTGGCAGTGAAGTGTGGGTGATTATGTTGAGAGGTTGGGGTTTGAGTTTGGGATCTGATTTTTGGGTTTCGAGACCAGTTTCGCTGATAACTTCTGTAGGTGTGGTGAGCGTCACGACTGAGGAAGCAGATGCTGGGTAGTGAGATGACGGTCTGCGGCTATCGTCTGTGTTCCAAACTGCTTCGGTACTCGCCTGGCTGGCGGTTCTTGAGCGCTCTGCAGATGGCGGGGCAAACTTCCCATGCCTTCGAGCTGTGCGTTTGAAGATCTTCAGTGGGCGTGGGACGAGGTATGTCGAAGCGTGTGGTGGTACTGAAGCGTGTCGGAGACTGGGGACTGGTTGAGAGTCGCGGAAGTCGAATGTTGGAGCCATGACAATTGCAGACAGAAATTGAGACTGGTCAATAGTCTTGTGCTCGATGGAGCCTCGAAGGAGTAGACAGAGCACAGTGGACGTATCAATGGCCAATCGATGGGTAGCTTTTGCTATGGTCAATCTCCTGGAATGGTGACATGCAGCTAGCAATAGTATTTCATAGGAATCTTAACGACAGTACTGCTGACTCGTAAGGCTATGAAAATAACCGAAGCAACGAAGAGAGTGTGCACAATGCACCTCCAATGAAAGTATTTCAGCGGTACTGCATCAGGAGGAGACATCGTAGGTGATAGGGATTACGGTCCTGTAGCATCTTACCAACCAGGCTCAAGTATAAAACTGTAGATGGGAAAGAACGAATGAGCCTGCAGTAAGTCTAGTGCCAAGACAGTCAAGAGCAGCAACAAGAGTAGACAATGTGCCACGAATTTGATCTGAATATCTCGCATGAGTAAGAATGGGACGAGAAAACAGGTAGGTCTAAAATCCAACTCTCCAGATGGTACGGAATACGTGCTTTTCGGCAATGCTCGACATTTATGCAGGGAAGCGTCAATGCTTAAGTGAGCGGGCTCCTGATATAAGGATGTGCAGTCCCTATCTGAAAACCTTCATTCTTCGATATTTGAGAGTCTGACTTCTAAGGTCTTGTCCTTTTGGATATAATTATGATGCCGTACAAAGCACTTCGTGGCTGTCATTTGACACCAATGCACCGCCCTGAAAACTCAAGAAGATGGTCCTAAAATCCTTGTTGGTGTTCAGCTTACCATCATTTACATGATAATCTCATTCAGTCAAGTTGGTACCTGCGAAGCATGTCCCTCTTTACGTAGCGTTGTCTCTGGCATTTGGTCTTGCCTCAGTCCCTCAGATGTGCCAAGCTCTGCTAAGCCCCTTCGGGTTAGCTTCCGCTCGCTAAGCCCCTTCGGGTTAGCGCCTTCTGCTTACTACGGAACCTCTAGGTAGCACGTCTAAGCGTAAAATCCGAATATTACGTCTAGTTCGCCTTATTTTAACTATCGATCATTAAAATACCCGTACTATTCTACTTTTAGATTAATACCGTAATCTTAACGATAAAATCTAAATTTATTATATATTAATATAGCCGCGTATAGAAATATTATAATTAATAATTACTTTAATATTAATAAAACTTAAGTTATAAACGATTATCTATAGGCTTTTTTATTATTATTTATAAAATTATAATACTAATGTAATAAAAATCCTATTAAAAGTATTTATTAATTAATTAATTATCGTTATCTATTAAGTATTAAAGAGTATATATTTATCGTTAGAGATTAAAGATTATTCTTTACCTAACCCCCCCGATAAAATACGACGTATTTAAATTTTAGAACTTTATAAAGATCGCGTTCTTATTATCTTTATTATTATCTATTATTTTATCTTCTCCCTTTTCCCCTTCCGTCGATTTATTTTAATTTATATCGAGACCGATTATTTTTACATCCGTTTTAGATTTTACCTTAATATTTAATATATTCTTATTATTAAGAATTATATTATTAATTCTAGTATAATTATAAAGTTTCGCCGGCTTAAACTCCTTTTTATATTAAAGACTCTTTTAAATTATATAGTAATATAAATTATATAAAGCCTCCCTATAATAGTAATTATTTAAATAAAATAAATTCTCTATATTAAAAGTTAAAGATCGTAATTAAATTATTTATATTAAACGCTCGTTTTTCTATTTTAAAAAGTTTACTAAATTTATTATTAAGGCTCCGTAAACTTTATCTTTTATATTGAATCCTATATTTCGTTACTCCGCTCGAGTATTTATTATAATAAAAAAACGATTAAAATTATTATTTATTATTAAATAAACTTTAATATAACGGAAATAATAATTAAAATAAAACTATATATCTATAGATCCGGGATCTTTATTATACTCGTTATTAATCGAGTAATTAGGATAATTTAAACGCTAGATATTATACCTAAAAAGAATACTCGTTATATTTTTACGAATAACTTTATTAACGCCGAGTAGGGTAATATATAATTAATCCGTTATATAAATAACCCCCCCGAGTATTTCGGGGTCTCCGATCGGGATATTATAATCTTTACCTATATTATACTTTATTAATTTACGAAAATTTTCTTTAAATATTAACCTTTCGTTCTTTATTAAATAAGGGATAATTTCTTTAACGTAAATAAAATAATACCCGTAAATCTAGTTACGGGTCTCTTTTAGAAGTATTTCGAATATTATTATAATACGATAGTAGTCCGATAGGTTTTAAATATAAAGTAAATTAATTAATATATATATTATATTATAATAAATATTAAAAAGAGAGGGTATTAACGATTTAAATAATAATTCCGATATTATAAATTAATAATCGAAAGGGGATTAATAATTAAAAGGGGATTAATAATCGAAAGGGGATTAATAATCGAAAGGGGATTAAAAATCGAAAGAAATTATCTAAAATTTTATTAAAATTAAACTTTAGTCTAGGAAATAATTTTAAAAATTTAAAAGTTTTAAATAGGGGGCTAGCCTTCTAATATTAAACCTTTAAAGATAATTAATAATAAATATACTCTAGGGTCGAGCTTAAAGTTATTTAAATTTAAAAGTTTAATTATCTAAAATTAAAGCTTTAGTTATTTAGTATTAAAGTTTCGGATTTATTATTATTATAATCGTGGCCTTATCGTTATTATACGTAAACTTTTATTATTATTATTATCTAAAAGTCTAGGATATTAATACTAGTATATTTATAATTATAGAAGATAGAGTTAATATATTTATAGTTTTAAACTCTAGTAGTAAATTCGAAATTTTAATTTTATTATAATTATTCGTAGGCTTAATATTATTATCTAGAGGATTATTATAAACGACGCGGTAAAACTACACCGCGCGGATTTACTAACTTTTTAACTGTTATTAAGAATTATTATAATTATATTTAAAAATACTCTACTAGATTATTATTATTACTTTATTAATCTCGGTTTATATAATATTATTCGCGATTAAAGAGGAGGGTTCTTAGGCGGCCCCCTCTATAAATAATAATAATTTAATATATAATAATAAAGTTAGGAAGGTCGGGTTCTTAAGGTATCTAAATATAAACTAAATATATACTTTATAAAATCGTTTTTATATTAGTTTTTAATAGCGGATCTTCTCTTTAACCGGACGTTTAAAATATAAATTAATATTAAATATCTTTTATCTACCTAATATATATAGGCCCTTCGTTTATATATAATATTATCTCTCCTCCCCCGTTATTAATATATTCCTATCGATATTTATATCCTTTATTACTTTTTATTATTTAATAGTATAATCGAGAGGGTATTTTAAACTATATATTATTCCGGCTAAATCGAATTCGTTTAATTAATTTATAAAGATTCTAGCCGGGTACTAATTAATTATAAATAAAATAATTTAATTATCTAAGCGGATACTAGATTTAAGGATCTAGTCGACTTTTGAAATTCTTAGATTTATAAATAAAATAAAGTAGTTATAGGTTACGAAGGTTATATATAAGCGCTCGGCGGGTTTATTAATATTCTTTCTAGTTAAATTATAAAGGTCGTAATAAATAATATTATATATCGTTATTTCTTAAATTAAAGGTTTAGCGGCTTTAATATCGCGCTTCTTCTTTATAAATCTATTAAAATCTTTATCTCTTTTAATTTTAAGGTTTATTCTCTTTTTCTCTTATTTTATAAATATTCCTTTAATAAACCTTATAGCTTTATTCTTTCTAAATTTAATAAATATTTTTTATTTATATTTAATAAATATCTCCTCGTTATTAAGTTAATCCTTTATATTCTTATAATTATAATTAACGTCGTTATCGATTAATATAGTATTATTATCGATTAATATACCGTCGTCGTTATTTTTATTTACCTTTTCCTTCTTTTTTTTATTATAAATCGATTATTCCTTTTTAGTTTTTTAAGCCTTAAATACTACCGGTTTAACTTTTAAAACTAACGCGTTATTTTTATTTAATTTATATTTTATACCTAACTTCGGGGTAGGCCCTTTATATTTTAGTTTAATATTATTATCTTCGAAGACTAGTTTATAATCCTTTATAAAATAATTCTAGTTATAATATTAATATAATAAATAGTAGAGGTTAATAAATAGGATTTATTAAAATTCCGTCCTCGAGTATCTCGCCTAAGGTTATCCTTATATTTATATTATCGGAGGATAATTTATTTAATAAATCCCCTTCGTTATTATTATCGTTAAAGTAAATTATATTATTTTAAAAATTATTAGTCTCCGTGATTAATATTAAATTATAAATACTATTATCTCTTATTATAATTAATATTAAAGTATAAAGATTAAATAAAGAAATTAAGAAAATTAATTTAAAAAGGAGAAAGAAGAAGTAAAAATTAAAATAAAAACTAGTTTAAGAAATAATTTTAAAGTTTAAAGATTTTTAAGCGGGGCTAGGGGCGCCTAAATATTATTATTAATAATTATATTATTTAAAAATAAATTTTTATTATTCGAAAGTAAATTTTAAGTTTTTATTTAGTTTAAGAATATTTAAAATTCAGCCGTTACTAATATTAAATAGAGAGATTGGATTAGAACGTTATTATTTAATATTAAATATTTATTTGAACTTTACCTCCTAGCTAAAAATATTTAAATTTTAAAATAATCTTCTAGAGTAATAACTTCGTATATTAACTAGTATTGAATATTTATTTAAACTTCACTTCCTAGCCAAAATTATTCAAATTTTAAAATAATCTTCTAGAGTATTAACTTCGTATATTAATTAATATTAAATATTTATTTAAACTTTACCTCCTAGCTAAAAATATTTAAATTTCAAAATAATCTTCTAAAGTATTGACTTCATATATTAATTAATATTAAATATTTATTTAAACTTCACCTCCTAGCTAAAAATATTCAAATTTTAAAATAATCTTCTAGAGTAATAACTTCGTATATTAAGATTTAATACGTAAAGTTTATTAACGATTATTATTACTAATATTATTATTAATATTTACTGTATTAACCTTATTATTATTATTATTAATAATATAATAATTCACTTTACCTATTAATTTTATTCAAACTTTTATTATTTTTATTCGTTAAAGCTCTTTACCTCTCTTTACTTTTTATTAATTTATTATTTAACTATTTATTATATTATCCTCGTTAATATTTTATAAAAATTCTCCTTCTTTAACGGTCGTTAAAGCCTCGATCCTCGCGTTTATAATTAAAGCGACGAATAGATTATTAATAAATATACGCTAGAAAATTAACGAAATAATATATTAAGCCGGAGAATTAAGGGTATAAATCGATTTAATCTAAAATATATTAAAAAAGTTCGTTAATAATACGGAGATCGTTAACGAGATTATTATTAAGGTATAAAGTATATTAATAAATAATAAACTTTAGACGGTAAGATTCGCGAGTAAATAAAAAACGTATAAAGTATTAAACTCGACGATTTTATAAAATATACGAAAACGGGCGATAATTAATCGTAGATAAAAAGAGAAATATATTAAAGGTATACGAAATATATAGAGGACCGTAGTATAAAATTAATAATTCGATATTATAAAGGAAAATTACCTCGGTTATATAAATTAAATCGTTAAGAAATTTATTTATAACGATATTTATTCTATAATTATTTAATTAACGGTTAATTATTTAAAACGGAATAATTATAAATAAAAATCTACGCGTAAAAGTATCCCGAAAGATTAATAAATATTAAATAACTTAAATAAAACTAATATTTATACTCTTTTAATTAAATCGGGCCTAACGGATAAATAATTAATAAAACTAAAAATTAATCGAAAGTATTTAATAAGGTTAAAAATAGATAATAATAAAGAACCTTTATTACGAGGAAAACATAGGAGATATAACCGTCGAGTTATTAATAATAAAGAGATTAAACCCGAGTCGGTAGATTATAAAATTAATAATAACAATTTAAATAATACCTCGGAGAATAAAGATATAGTATCTTCGAGCGGTAACTTTAATAAGGATAATAATAACGACGATAATAATAACGATAAGAATTAAGAAATAAATAATCGGGTTAAGTATTTCGGTTATAATTATATAAGTCTATCGGTTAATTCCTTTAAATAAGTAATAAAGAAAAATCTAAAAACTATTAATATAAATAACGAGGTTAATTAAATCGGTACCCTCCGAGTATTTATAGAAACTAGGTCCGATTTACGATATATTTATTATATATATTTATACGTTATAGCTAGATATTTCGGCCTATAAATTAAATTATTAAACGAAGAAAATATCCGTTTACGATTAATTAAATACTAACGTTATCGAAGTAATATAAATACTTTTAAGATTAGTGTAGTTATTAAAAATTAATAACGGATAATAACCCGACTATAAATAAACGATAATAAATATAGGGTCTATAGATACCGAACGATTAAAGCGAGTATTAAAGTATTCTTAATTAATTAAATATCGCGGTTTATTATTCGTAAAATAAGAGGGCTAGAAATATAGGATACCTAGAAAAAAATAAATAATATTATTATTAAAGGTATATTTAATTAATTATAAACGGGGGTAAATTTAAAGGGTAACTTTAAAGTTAAAATTAAAGATATTATAACGGAGGAGTTCGATATATATCTTTATTATTAAATAAAGCGGAATAAATAACCTAATAAAGAGTAACTACGGATAATATTTTATTTATTAATATAATAAATTATCCGGTAAAATTTAATATACTAGGCTCTATATATATACCTACGATTTAATCGTAATTACCGACTAGTTTTATATTTTTATTATATTAAATATACTCGGCCTAAAGACTCGACCTTCTTCCGGTATATCGATATAAATATATTTAAATATCTCGCCTATAGGTATAGAGTTAATATTATATAAAAATTAATATCTCTTAACGACGAGACTATTAATAGTTATACGGAGATTATTTTAAATTTTTATAAAAATATAACCGAATAATAAAAAAGGGTAAAGAGGCGGGGAAAGATAATAAATAATTATATATATAAAATAAATAAGATTTAAAAGTTAGTAAATATAGTTAATTATAATTAATTCGTTCCGGTATTATATACGCGTAAAGACGTAAGGATTACTCGGCCTAAAATATTATATAATTTAATATTAAACCACTTAAATATTACTCTTTAAAGAATTATTCTTTTATAATTTATAGAAATAAAGGAAGATAACGAGACTTTAAATAATAAAGAGTCCGATAAATAATTAAACCTCGCCTTTATTTATTTAAAATAAACGGCGGTAAATCTTATACTATCGGGGTTACCGAATAAATTTAATTTAATTTTTTATTAATTTCCGGCCGGTATTTAACTCGTTTTAATATTACCCGTTAATTAAATATTAATATATAAAATAACTTAAGAGAACCTAGTCGTCTAGGGTTATATTAATTTATTATTAAAAACTAACCGAGTACGCGTATAAAAGGTTATTTAAAGATATTATTTAAAGATATTAAAATTATTTAAGGTAATATAAATTAGGGTAAAATAAATAAAAAAGAAGTTTTATAACGAGAGTAATTTTTTTTAATAAACGGATAATAAAATTAAAGGGCGCTAGTATTAAATTATATAAATAATATAAAATATTATTAATTATAAAGTAAAACCGCGCGGCGCGGTTTTCTTTAACTCCGTTATTTTAATCTTAATTATAATAATCCTATATTAACTATTAATATTAATCCTTAATATTAATAATCCGTATTATAAATTATATTAAAATAAAAACTATATTATTATTTACTAGTTTATTATTTAACCTCTTAATATCGCCTCCCCGTTTATCTCCGTTATATATAAAGACCGTAAGCCGCCCGTTTAAATAAATACACCGTATTTTTACCTTAAACCTCCAACCTCCGTCTTTATATAATTTTAAATAGATTAACCTTTATCTCCTCCTCTTTAAGTTCTTCCTCCGCTTTTACCCCTACTTTTACCGGTAGTAATAATTTATCGGAAAAGACGGTAGCGGGTAATAAAAATATCGTCGATAATAAACGGAGGGCGAAAAAATTATTAATATATTAATAATAATAACCGATATATAATAGGATATAAAGAGATTTTTAAGAGCGCTTTATAAACTACGTAAGATTTATACTTTCCGTTTAATATAAAAATAATTTTTCGATTTCGCTTATAACGAGCTACTTAACGATTTTTAATTCGAAAAGTAATTAATATTTAAACGGCGCGACTCGTTAGTTAAGAGGTAAAGTTAGTTAATTATTAATATACTTTAACGAGAAATTAAGGTTTTAAGGGAGTATAAAATATTTAATATTTTTCATTTACCTATAGAAGGGCTTAAAGGCGGTACTTTATAACTATTTAAAAATATTATTCTAATTATATTACGGCTAGCCCCGTAATAGTTTAATATTTTCTACCGAGTTTATTATAAAAATAGATTAAATAGTTTATTATTATTATTAATAAATCCTATTATTTAATAACCCGCTATTTTTATATTATTAATACTCTATTATTTAATACGACCTTATAGGTCGATTAATTTTTAGACGATTTTAAGGCTTTATTTATATTAAAGAGGGGTATAATAATAAATTCTCGATACTCTATATTAATTTAGTTTAATTATTTTATATTTAATATTATAATAATATATAGTAACCTTAAAAAAGGACGCCGAAATAAAAATTTAAATAATAAAGTAGGCCGCGAGTATTATTTTAATTTATAATAATTTTAAATATATAAAAGGAAGGTGTAAAGAAAGAATAAATAACTATTAAGAATTCCGATTAATTATTATTATATTAATTTTAAAAGGGTATCTCTTCGATAAAGGGGCCCTTCGGTAGAATATATAATACCCGATAACTACGTTATTATTAACCGAGATAATCGCTCGTTAATTAATACCTACCGATATAGATATAAAGATATATTCTTTATTTTTAATTTTATTATTTTTCCTTTTATACCTTAATATTAATAAAGATATATTAATGAACTAAAGTTCTAGATTCGGCTATATTATATCGAGTCGGTAATCTCGGCGGTATACGTATTTTATTTAGGTAATATAAAGTTTTTATAAATAAAAACAATACCGGTCTTAAAGAAATTAGACCCGGTAACGATAAAATACTTCCCGATAATATTAATATTTAAAAATAAAAGTATAACGGCTAATAATATTTATATATTAAAGGATATATTTAAATATTAACTTAAATTAGATAGTAAAAGCCTTATTTTTAATATTAATTTTCGATTAATATACGGTAACCTTAAGATATAGTTATATATATAATTTATTAAGGCTTTACGTAGCGATATTTCTAAACTCCTATTTAATATTTTTAACTAGTTACTACCGGGCTTAAATCTCTAGTACTTTTATTTTAATATATTATAATTATTTTATAAGATTTATTAGGGCCTTAATAACTCTATAGATTTATTTATATTATAATATACGACCGATCGCTAGGATCGCTTTAAAGTTATTTAATTAATAAACTTTTAAATATTAAAGAACCTAATTATTTATAATTACTAAATACGTATAATAAGAACGTAGATTAAAATCCTAAAATAATAATTTATAAATTCTTAATATATAAAGGATATCGTATCCTAGCTCGCGGTGTAAAATACTTTAAATATTAATACCTAGCCTCGCGTATTAAAAAAGATTTCTAAAGTTATATATATTTAACCTTTATCTACTCGCGATTAATAATTTTAAAATTATTAAAATTTCTATATATACGTCGAAATCTATTTAACCCTACGATATATTATTAAATATATTAATATTAACCTACT
>JAABUS010002754.1_pt1 | contig 31544 bp, 32 predicted proteins | sample 5560161 | NCBI WGS metagenome assembly JAABUS01 (sample SAMN10711885, study PRJNA513376) | rock metagenome | isolation source: Antarctica rocks | place: Antarctica: Victoria Land, Trio Nunatak nord | collected 2016-01-04 | reverse complement strand
TGATATAAATCTGATGAATATCATCTCTTTGCTATTGAACTATGTATGACTTGTAATCAGATAATATCAAAGCATTTTGAATTGCAGAATCAGAAGACTTGCGCTAAAGAAATGCTGTCTTGAAACGTAATGATTCTCAAACAAGATCATGAAATAGTCTTTGAATCACAAGAAGCGAAAAATGTGTCTCAGAAATATGCAAAAACATCTGTCTGATCTTTCTGCGTTGTGTTACGATTCTAGCTACGCATCTTCGTTGATGACTATGTTGATGACTATGTTGGTGACTATCCTGAGGGCTATCGCCGATCGCTCGCCGCTAGGGCATAGGCTTGTTCCGAAGCCAACCCTATTCAGGGTTAGCTTATGTTCTTCTGAGTCATATAGATAGCCGGCCCTTCCCTTCTAGATACTTACCTTTCTTAGCATTTATATACTCGTTACCTTACACTCATATGACTCGCTCTATGCTGACCTCTAACACGTTGCAATGATGAAAAGATGAACTATGCTAGCGATGCATGAAACTTCGTTACAGAGATTGAGCAGATGAAAATTACATAACTGCTTTGACTTAAAGACTATGAAGTGAGGATAAAAATATTAACAAGTGATCAATAATCAAAAGTAATCATGTCAGAATAGATATCTGAATCTTTTCTGCTTGAGAATTGAAGAATGTTGCATCTGTAAATAATACTGCTTTGATATTCATGATGAAGATTTCTTCAAGATTGTCGTAGACTAAGATCATAGCTCAAGAATTATCATTTGCATTCAAGCTCACTCATTGAGATATCGGTTCAAGATCTTAGAGATAGACTAAGACATGTACAGATAGTAATGATTGCAAGTATGACTAAGAAGGCTATTCTTTCTCTCTAGCGCAAATCAACTGACTTCTCTCTCAGATGTTGAACTCGTCTTGTACGAAGAATCTTTCCTTATTGTTTGATCTTCTGCTCTATTCTCGTTCACGCAAAAGCGTATCTTGTTACGATTCTAGTCTTCGTCTAGTCTTCGCCTGATTTCATTCTAATTGAGCCTAGTGAGAATCTGATCTAGAGATGATATCATTGAAACTCTGCATCATATGTGTAAGACATCAACTTAATCGAGCCTAGCATAGAACTGAGAAACACACATATAAGAATTGAGTTCTTTTCTGTAGATACTTTTCTTTCTTAGCATTTATCTATTAGTTAAATTGTTACGATTCTAGCCTTCGTCTATTCTTCGCCTAGCCTTCGCCTGATTTCATTCTAATCGAGTCTAGCGAAAATCTGATCTAAAGATGATATCATTGAAACTCTGCATCATATGTGTAAGACGTCAATTCAATCGAGCCTAGCACAGAGCTGAGAAACACACATATAAGAATCGAGTTCTTTTCTGTAGATACTTTTCTTTCTTAGCATTTATCTATTAGTTAAATGACATTTCTATGACTCGCTCTAGATCGATCTCTAACAGTAGATAAATGCTAATCAACTATTCTGCTATCAACGTGTAGATGATACGAAATAACCTACTTTGTTTATTCAGAAAATTCGCAAGAGATTCTTTGAATTACTTTCATCAAAACACATCTGCAAATTTGATTGAGTCATGAACAGCTCATCTGCTTAGAAGCATTGCTAATAGATGAGTTTTTCTTATTTCTTTCAATGCTTCAGCAAAATCTCAGAATGTCACTATCTCATGAGACATCAACATGAATCAACAACTTCGTCAATGAGCTATTAATCAGTCAGATGAGATCATCAAGATGCTGATCGAGCTAAGAGATTAACAAGACATGACTTTGAAACTCAACAAGCAATGAATCAATGTTCAAGTCAATTACATCAAGAGACTTGATAAGCTAAAGATCAATCAAATGACAATAAACATTCAAGAAGAGACTATCATTGATTTACAAGAGAAAGTCTTGAGTCTAAAAAAGAAACAACGTTCAGCAAATCAGCTTCAATCTCATCAGTTTACAAAATCTCTATCTCGTCAATCTATCGAGAATCATACTTGATGTAAGTTGTTCACTCTATTCAATAATGATCATCACAAGTTCTTTAAGTTTTCAAACTCATTTATATTCACTGATGAAGATGAATCAACATAAGACAGCTGAAGAATCAAGATAAACGACAAGCTTCAGACTAATGTTGATCACTTTGATAATGAGAATATCTGTATTGTTTATGTGATATCTAGATTAGAAGATAATGCTGCTGAGCACATCTTCGCTTGACATCAACATGATGCTTTGCATTTATACATTTCAATTAATGAGCTATTTGAGCATCTGAAAGAAATATACAATAAACTGAATAGAAATTGAAAGTGTCATTGCAAGTACAACGTTCTGAGATAAACAGACAAGTCTTTTAATGTCTTTTATTTCAACTTTATGAAGCTATTTAACTATCTCAATTATGATGATTGCACTTTGATGAATGATTTTCAGAATAAAATCAATAATTGCTTGCAAAACATTTTATTAGTCTGTTCAAAGAATTTTACTTCACTCACTCGTTTGAGAATCTTTCTTCAAGATGTAAATAATAAACAGCAAGTCAACTATCAACTACGCAGTCAGCTTTGCACTGTCATCATCAAAGTCACTATCATATTTGATAAATGCATTGCTACTTCATTATCAGCAGTGATGATTTCAATAATTAAATATGTCAAGTCAATTATCTTTTCTATCTTTGAATCAGTCAGATCATCTATCGTCTGCTATATCTGCAAGATCTCAGATCACTTATTTAAGAACTGCTTTCAGAACAAGATCAGCATCTTAACATCTTGTGCATTCACTCTTCATTTAAATACATGAAATCATCATTTCAAAGAATAAAGAGAATGAGAAAATGTCTTTTTCTTCAGAGAATAGCAAGACAAAAAACTAGAGACTTTCATCAAAGATGCAATGAAAGATGTGTTAATTTCTTTAACAATGAGCATGTCAGATGATTCTTTTACTTCTGAATCTTTGATTATTGAATGTGTACTTTCTAGCAATGAAATTAGTTATTCATTGAAGTCATTGATTGACATTGAAGCTGCTGACTATTCATTCATTGATGAAGTGATTGCGCAGATTGTTTATGATCAGTTGCAAATTAAGTTTCTGACTTTGATCAAAGCGAAGTCAATTCAAGAATTTGATGATCATTATGCTAAAAAATTCATTATTTATGTCATCTATTCAAATCTGACTGTTCAAAATCATACAATTGACACTGCTTCTATGTTAATCACTTGATTAAATCAACATCAAATGATTCTTGAAAAAACATGAATGAATAAAATCAATCTAGTAATTGATATGCAAATTAATTCTCTTCAATTTTTGAATTTCAACTCTACTAGTCAGAAATTGATTGCTTTATTCTCAAGCAATAAATCAATCACGAAACGAAAGAGCTTAACTTTTACTCATATACTGAAGAGATTTTTCACTTTCGTTACATCTTAACTCAGTCAGAAATCACTCTCTTTCAGTCAGTTCAATGAGAAGTCAGTTAAACTAATTGAACAGTCAAAATCGTGTGACGCAGTTTCGTTTAACGTCAACTTTAAATCAACGTTCAGTCTGAAATCAGCTTTCAGTTCAATCAACATATTCATGATAGAAACAGCGATATATAAAATGTTAGTTAAATGATCAGACATCAAGATCTTTGCTGTTATCATCTTGAAAATCAATCAACTCATAACTACAGCTGAGAATAAGCTTGAAGAAGTGAATCTACATGAGCTTTCACACGTCAAAACTCTCAAGCAAGTCAAGATCAAGCTTTTCTCTGAATATCATGACTATTTAAACGTCTTCGATCGAGCAATGATCAATCAACTATCATTTCATTGTATCTATGATCATAAGATTGAGTTGATTGACAAGAGAATGCTTTCGCGAAGCAGACTATATCAGATGTTCAATCACAAGCTTCAGAAGATAAAAAAGTATCTGATTGAATATCTGAACAAAGAGTTCATTTTCTTCAGCTTTACATCATACGTCTTGCTCATTTTGTTCATTGAAAAGAAAGACGAAAGTCTGCGTTTCTGCATTGACTACAGAAAGCTCAATGCTTTAATCAAATGAAATCGCTACTCTTTGCTCTTGATAGATGAGACTTTCGCTCATATATAAGAAAGCAAATATCTGACTCAATTGAACATCATTGTCATGTTCAATAAACTGCAAATGCATTCAAATAACGAAGATCTGACTATCTTTATCATTTTCTTCAACTCATATAAAATATCATGTAATGCTCTTCAAATTAATCAACGAATCAACATTCTATCAACACTATATGAACGACGTGCTGTTTGAATATCTTCATCAGTTTTGTCAGATTTATCTAAATGACATTATCATTTACAGCAAGATCTTAAAGAAACACAAGCAACATGTATGATTAATCTTGAATAAACTACAAGAAGCTGATCTACAGATAGACATCAATAAATGCAAGTTTCATGTGCAGAAAATCATCTTTTTAGAACTTTTGATGTCAATCGAGAAACTTAAGATGAATTCACGAAAGATACAAGCAGTAGTGAATTGATTTACTTTCAATAATCTCACTCAGATTCAATCATTCATTAACTTTTGCAACTTTTATTGATGCTTTATTAAGAACTTTTCGAAGATTTTTCATTCAATGATTTAACTCTCTCAAAAGAAGATCATATTTGAATAAAACAAAGTCTGTTAAACTGCATTTGATCACATGAAGAGATGTATGACTGAGACTTTTATACTTCATCACTTTGATCAGATTTGCGATTTCATTCTTGAAATTAACTCATTCAACTACGTCAATGATGAAGTTCTGTCTCAATATGATGATGAAGATGTTTTACATTCGATTGTCTTCTATAGCAAGAACATATCTTCTGCTGAATGCAATTACAAGATATATGATAAGAAACTGCTGATCATAATTTGAGCTTTTGAACATTGATGACTTGAACTGAAGCTGATCAACATTTCTATCAAGATGTTCATTGATCATTAAGTGTTCATTTCATTGATGAAAGACAAGAAGTTGAGTCAACAACAAATGTGTTAAGTTCAGAAGCTAACTGACTTCAACTTCAAAATAATGTATTAATCTGATAAACAGAACATTAAGATCAATGCATTAACTCATTGAGCTGACTTTGTATTTAAAGATTTCAATGATGAATGCATTTAATATCAAAGAACTATTATTTTGACATTGAATTGAATGAAGATTGCTGATCTAAAAGAGAATAATGATCAATCAATTTATAAACAAGTTCTTGATGCAAATGAAATTGATGAGAATTGTACATTACTTCGCGAAGCAATAGCAAGAGACGAAGCACAATATGAAGATATCAAATTGAAGAATTGTTGAACTCAGAATGAAATCTTATTTCATGATAGTCAGCTATGAGTCTCATTTAATGAACTTTTACAAATGAATATGATTCATGAAGTACATGATCAGTCGTCGATTGATCATTCTGAAATTCTTAGAACAGTGAAGATCATAAAGTGAAATTACTATTGATTTTCTATGCGAAAAACGATAGATCGATATATTCAAAACTGCTACATATGTCAATGTTCAAAGACATCAAGAAATAAATCAAATGACTTGCTTCAATTTTTATCTATATTTGAACAGTGATGACAGAACATAGTCATGAACTTCATTATTAATTTATTTGATTCATACAACTATAATGTTATTCTGACTGTTATTTGCAGATTGTTGAAAGAAAGACATTATATTTCTTGCATCATTGATGATGAAGATATCACAGTCAAAAAGACAGCTGAAATGTTGCTTCAATGAGTATATTGAACTCATGATTTATCAAACTTCATTGTATTCAATCAAGATTCTCAGTTCATCTTCATTCTTTGAAAGTTTCTTTGCAAATGACTGAGCATTTCTCTTCGATTGTTCATCATCTATCACTCTCAGATCAACGATTAAAGTGAACAAGTTAATCAGAATGTTGAACGATATTTTCATTTCTTCTATTCATACATGCAGAATGACTGATTCAAGTGATTACTCATGATTAAGTTTGTCAACAATAACATCTTGTTTTCAATCATCTTCTTGACTTTCTTCTTCATGAACAAGAACTTTCATTCTCATATGAGCTTCAATTCTGACATCATCAAGTATGAAAGCATTCGCGAACGTCTGCAGATTGCTTGAGTCAAAGATATATTCAATCACATGAATAAAACACTGATCTTTGCTCGCAAAGCTCTGATCAAAACATGAGAGCAAATGATGAATTAAACTAACAAGCATAGAAAGAAAATCAATTATGAAATTGAATCAAAGATGTTTCTGAACAAACGAAACATCATTACTAGATCTGTTGTCGAGTTTGAGTTGCTCAACTCAACTCAAGTTGAGTTTCAGAATTGAGTTGAGTTGAGAAAGATCAATTTAACTCAATCGAGTTAAGTCAGATTCTCAACTCAACTCGATCAACTTAATGAGTTGACTTGAACTCAATGACATGTTTAGACATTTTACTTATTTGAAATAAGTACTAGTAAAATGATATTATGAAACTTTAAAATGTGTGTGTATGAATGATCTTTATTTACATGTTGAAAAGAAATTTATATGTATGTAGAGAAATGTTTTCGACTTCTTTATTGTTAACTCAGATTTCAGTCACTGTTTCTGTCAGAATCGTGTCTAGATGATAAAATCAATGAAGATCAGAGTTGATAGTGCTTGATCTTTAGAAATAGCTATAATTGAATATTAAGAATACAGAAGAAGATTGATACAAAAGCTTCTATTTATGTAATGTTCAAAGACTGCATTAGACTTGAAAGAAATGTGTTTGTGATATGAAAAGAAGATGATGTAGATGAACAAGATGTTGATGAAAGAAAAGATGTTGAGAAAGAAAAAGAGTGTTGAGTCATATCTGAGTCAAATCTGAGTCAGATCTAAATCAGATCTTGACTAGATCATTGACTAGCTCTAATCATTACGCAGAGTACTCGCTAGCGTGCATTGCGAATTGATTAAAGCTTCAGTCTTATCGATCTTAATATGCTCATAACATTACTCTTCTTTTTGAAAATTCATGTTTGCATGAATGTAGTTCTTTTGCTGACTTTTGTTGATAATTATTTTAATATTTAGCGCGATTTGCTTGAATATAGCTTATGAAATTCGTTCAAAACTTTCTCTGAGTCATTGAATTTTTCTTTATCGACATAGTATCATTCGTCGTTTCTATCTAGATCTTTTCATTTGACTTTGTACTGTATTTGATCTCAATAGCGTCTGAAGTTCAATATATCATCTATCTCTCAATGTTCATTGTCTTTGATAGTGATTGATTTGAGTGATTCTGAATGTTGTTCTGATAGAGAGTCTTCTGAATATGATTGTAGTAGCTTCAAGCTGAACATCGAGTGTATATGCTTCATGCTTGTAGATAGACAAAGATGATAGAAAGTCTCAACTTTGACAATGATTGAGTAAAGATCTAGCTGTTTATCTTTCAAATTCTTGCATGATCTTGTGATTTTGACGTTTCTGAAAGATAGTCAGATCTGATCATTTATCTTGTAGATGATATCTCATCTATGTTTATTGACTTGAGCTTCAATGATCAGCTTAGTTTTTTCCAATTGTTGACGATCGAAGTTCAATAGCTCTTTCATTCAAATGATAATATCATCTGCTTTTCTAGCTTCAATTCGTTCACGAGTGATTTTATAGTCAGTTGTATCTGAATTGAAACTCATTCGAGAGTGAAATTCTTTATTGAAGTAGAAAGAAATCATTGAGATAATCGAGAACATATTGACATTGTCACTGAACTCAATCATAGATATTCATTTAGCTCAATCATTCTGCATGTAATTACAGTAGATTCTGAGTTCGCGTTCAACGTCTTGATTGACTCGCTCTGTTTGATCATTGATCTCAGAATGATAAGCAATGAATAGACTAACTGTGATTCTCAGTCACTTGCAAAGACTTTTTCACATAGTCGATATGAATTGAGAGTCTCTGTTCAAAACAATAGAACTGAGTAGATCATGCAGTCGATAAACGTTTCATAGTATGATTCAAATCGTTTCTTCGACTGAGATGTCATCGTCTTCTCAATGACAGAAAACATAGTGACGTTTCTTGATGAAATGACATATGATTATGCAAATGACGTTATAGTCTTCTGACAGAGATAGTTCAGTGATGAAGTTCATAGCTATATCTTTTCAGCGTTTCTGTGAAATCGAAAGAGAATGATGAAGTTCATTGATGCTATTTCTAGAAACTTTGCTTCGCTAACAAGCATGACAGTTTCAAATGTATCATCAAATAGTAGCTCAATGATCTGATCAATAGTAGAAACGCTGAACTAAATCAATAATTCATTTATTGTCGAAATGAAAGATTGAAGATTGATCATGCACTTCTTGTAGTAATTTCGTATGCATATTCTCAGAGACTCACAGTAGATCTTTTCTAAATAGCACGTTGTCAATGATTTTGCAGTTTTTCAGTTTAATGATATGAAATTTCAGCTTGTTGTCATTCATAGCTTGTTTATATTTGCTGCAGAGCTCATCTGTTTGATTGACTAATTGTACTCTCTGATAAAGATTGACTTCTGATTTCGAATTTGCGCTCAATTTCAAGTCAATAGATAGAATATTGACTTTATCAAAGATAAGAATAGTTTGAAAGTGATCTTCAAATCATTTAGCTGATTCAAAGACGTTCGCTAAAGACATTCGAGTTAATGCATCGACTTTAGTGTTCATTTTGCCTGATTTAAAGATGATCTGAAAATTGAACTTCGATAGAATGTTCAGATAGTTGACTTGACGTTGACTCAGCTGTTTGTTTTTTATGAAGATCTTTGTTGCAATCGTGCACTTCGAGTTAGTCTAACATAGATCATGTCAGACTATCATAAACTAGTATAGAGCTGATGTTGACACGCTAGCGATCTAGCGTGTCTTCGTGAGTAAAACTCACGACGTGTTGCATCTTCTTCCTTCTTCGACTTTGAACTTCTAGTTAGAATACACTCATATGATTCGCTCTATGCAGACTCATAACATTAGTTCAAAGCTCATTAACCTTGCTATCAATGTGTAGACGATATAAAAACAAGCTACACAACTCAAATCAGAAGTCAAATTCAGAAATTTCAACAGCAGAATCAGAACTCGAGCTCAGAAAGCTTGATAGAAATCAGAAATTTCGATAGAATCAGAATCAAAGAACACGAACGCGTTGCTCTTGACTAACTCTTTATTGAGCTCATCATCAGGAACCAGAAATTTCAGCAGTACTCGAACTCAGAAAGTTCGATAGAGTAACATCAGAATTTCGATCAGCAATTTTCTACTCATATCATGACTAGAAGCTCAGAATCAGCGAGCATTGCTCGCTACGAACTTCGAAATGCTAGAAGAGAATCACTTCTATCACAGAATCGAACAGCTTCAGAAGAAGAAGACACGAATGCGTCATCGAATACAGAAGAAGAGAACACGAACGCGTTGCTCTTTGATCACGAAATGATCAAGATCAGTATCAACACTGAACTGAATGCTTGAATAAGCACTCATGAAGCAGACGACATCGTTGTCTTTATCAAGTACATGTGTCAACAGCACGACATCAAAATTGAGACTCACAATGACATGATTCAGATGTTAGAAGATGTCAACGAGACAAACATCACGTTGAAGATTACGCAGACGCGTCTGCAGAAAGAGAATAGAAACAAGAACGTGATTATACATCATCTAGAAGCTGCATCAAGTCGACAAAGCACTTCGATTTCTGAAGATCGATTCTCGAAGTTGATCAAGTTACTCGACTCATCTCTGTTCGAAGATTCGACGCAGAATGTAGACAATTGACTGTCTTGAATGTGAAATAAGCTGAAGACAAATAAGAATCATTTTTCTATCGAAGAGTTGAAGATTGCATACATCGAAAGTCGAGTCAGTGAAGCTGCGACCAAGCACATAGCTTCTCGCATGCAAGATATCTTCTTGAACTCGTTTCTAGAAGTTGAAGAAGTGCTATCGATTATCAATAAGATGTACGACGATCTCAATCATCATCACACGACTCAACGACAGTATTTGAAGCTGTATCAGAACAAGATCTTCTTTCATAAATTTTGAATGAAATTTCAGAGATTTAGTGCAGAACTAGAATACAATAACGAGATTCTACTAGATGATCTTCAGCACAAGATCAGCTCAGACCTTCAACGAGCAACGCTCAATGAACGAATCACGAATTTGAATGAGTTTGTCAACATCTGCATGCAAGTCGATGTTAGATTAACTGAATTGAACGCGCGATCAGCCGTCAAAGCATCAGCGACTCAAGCTGCTCGCTCTGTCTCTAACACATCGACTGCTCGACTCACGTCATCAGTCTCTTCGTGAAAGAAATTCAGAAGATCGAATCTCGACTCTATTCAGAAAGAGTTGTTTAAGAAAGAACTCTGCTTCAAATGCAAGAAGTCAAAACATAGAGCATATGACTGCTTCGAGACGACTCAAGTGCACGAGATTGCTGCGAATTCGAAAAACGACCTGCCTTCGTCAAAGTAGTGACTGAGAGCGATATACTCATATTCTGTTTCATCAGCATGTCTGATGATTCATTTGATTTCAAGTCGTTCACTGTTGACGTCATCTTGAGTAGTCTAGAAAAGATATTCAGATTCTCGACTCTGATAGATACTGAAGTCACTGACATGATTTTCATCGATGAATCTTTGATGTCAGAGCTATGTGAACGCTTTGATATTCAGTCAATATCGCTGTCAAAATCAAAGTCGATTCAATCATATGATGAAATCTCTGATCGAAAGTCGATTACACACGCTCTGTATACATCGATCATGATACAAGAACACAAGAATGAAATGATGTCTTTATTGATAACTCATCTAGATCAGCACAAGATAATCATTGAAAATCTCTGATTGAAAAGAAATCAAATTTTGATAGATTCTGCAAACAATCGATTAATATCATCATTGAAGATTCAAACATCGAAATCTGTCGTTTTGAAAGCAAGCAGCCAATCAGCATTTCACAGATCTGAGTCAAGCGAGATCTGCAAAATGAAACGAAAGAACTTGAACTCGATGATTACGTCAACAATCATCTTGAAGCGATTCACGAATCAGAAACTAGTGAATCAGTTCATTGAATCTGTCTTCATATGAAAGCAAAGCACTCAAGTTGATTTCGATCAACTTCGCTTCTTTCAGCCAACTGAGAAAAAGAGGTTCGTCAATATTGTCATGATCGAAGTCGCTGTGTATCGAACTCTAGTCAAGAATAAGAAGATCAAGATCTTCTTCTTGATCATTAGTGAAATCAACAAAGCGCTTAGCTCAGTCGAAGATTTCGCGAAACTGAATGAAATGATCTCTGTCATGTCATTAAATGAACTGAAGAAGAAGCTTTTGATAGTCTATCACGACTTTCTGAATGTTTTTGATAGAGAAAAGACAATGCAGTTGCCCTTGCATCGATCATACGATCATAAGATTGAATTAGAAAGTGAGAGTCAACTCTCTAGAAGTCGATTGTATCTCATGTCAAGCTACAAGTTGCAGAAGATCAAAGAGTATCTAGAAGAGAATTTGAAGAAGAAGTTCATCACACTCAGTAAAGCTTCTTTCGCTTCGTCAATACTATTTGTCGAAAAGAAAGATGATAGTCTTCGCTTTTGCGTGAATTATCGAAAACTGAATGCTCTGATCAAAAGAGATCGTTATTCAATATTCTTGATAGATGAAGTACTCGCTCGAATTCAAGACAGTAAGTATTTGATTCGACTCAACATTATCGTCGCGTTCAATAAGCTTCGCATGAGTACTGAAAGCGAGAATCTAATCACATTCGTTACTTTCTTCGATGTCTATAAGTATAGAATAATGCTCTTTGAATTAATCAATGAACTCGCGTTCTTTCAGCACTATATCAACGATGTGTTGTTCGACTGTCTACATAAATTCTGTCAGACATATTTAAATGATATTCTTATCTACAGTAAGATCTTGAAGAAACATAGAATTCATGTGAAAGAAGTGCTAGACAAGCTTCGCGAAGTCGACTTGCAGATAGACATTGACAAGTGCGAATTCAAGATTCAGAAAATCTCGTTTCTTGAACTACTGATATTCATCAATGATCTACGAATGAATTCTCGAAAAGTAAATGTGATTTGAAACTGAAAAGTGTCTCGATCGTTGACTCATGTGCAGATCTTCATTGACTTCTGCAATTTCTATCGATGATTCATAAAAAACTTCTCAAAGATCGCTCGATCTATGATAAAGCTGATTCAAAAAGATCATCTCTTTGAATGAACAGAGATCTGTCAGACGATCTTTGAAGAACTAAAGCAACAGATGATGACAGTTCTCGTTCTGAAGCATTTCGACTCGATCAGAAAAGCTATTCTGAAAACGAACTTCTTGAACTATGTGAACGACGAAGTATTATCTCAGTATGATGATGAAGACATTCTACATTCAGTGATCTTCTATAGCAAGAACATGATTTTCGCAGAATGCAACTACGAGATCTATGACAAAGAACTGCTGACTATTATTCGCTGCTTGAAGCACTGACGTTCTGAATTGAAATGTACAGATATTTCGATCAAGATCTTCATCGATCATCTGAATTTGAAGTACTTCATGATCATCAAAGAACTGACTTGACGACAGACTAGATGAGCTGAGAAGTTATCTGAATATAACTTCAAGATCATATATCAGTCAGAAAAACAGAATCTGAAAGTCGACGTGCTGATCAGAATGTCAGACGTCAAGTCAATTGAGACAAACGATGATCGAAAGCTATATCAGCATCAGCTGCTATTGTCAGAAAGCAAGTTTGAATTGCAGTCAATAGAAGTTGATCAAGAAGATGATCAGAAATCTGACTCAGATCTGATTCAGATCTTGTTCAGATCTGACTCAGAGTTGAAACAAGAATCGAAAGCTAACGAAGATTCAATCGAAGAAGTGATTTCTATTCAGAATCAGATTATAGTCGAAAATCGAACGAATCAACTATGTATCGATATTCAAGCATTCATGAAACAGAACAGAAGAACTTGTCAAGATATTGATCTGAACAACTGCAGAGTACTTGATGAAGTACTCTGAAAAAATGATAGACTATGAGTTTTTCAGTCAATGATCACTCGATTGATAAGAGAAGCACATGATCTTTCGATCAGTGATCATTCTGACATGAATCAAACGTTGAACTTGCTGAGACGATCATATTGCTGATCGAAGATGAGAACGACGATCAAGCACTACATTCGAAACTGTTACGTTTGTTGTAGATCAAAAGCATCGAGAGATCGAATCAATGAATTACTGAAGTCATTGCTCATATTCGAGCAGCGATGACAGAACATATCATTAGACTTCATTATTGATCTATCAGAAAGTGATGAAAACAACGCGATTCTGACAGTCATAGATCGATTGTCTAAGAAACGACATTATATATCGTGTTGATCAGATGACAAAGAAATCTTCGCAGAACAAACAGTCAAGCTACTGTTGACATGAGTCTTCAGAACTCATGAACTATCAAGATCAATAGTGTTCGATCGTGATTCACAATTCATATCGATTGTCTGAAAGTCTCTATGCCTGAGACTCGACATCAAGATGAAACTATTCACAGACTATCATTTGCAGACGAATGATCAAACAGAAAGAGCGAATCAGAATGTGAAACGATATCTACGAAGTTATTGCTCGTATATGCAAGATGATTGATTCGCCTGATTATCTATGACTGAATTCGTCGATAACAATGCTATTTCGTCGTCAATTGAACAGTCGACGTTCTTTCTGAATAAGAGCTTTCACTCTCATATGAGCTTCAATTCGAACTCAATCGAATATGAGATCACTCGAGCTAGAATCGAAGCAGACAAAGCAAAGAATATATTCGAACACATGAAACAATCACTAGCATTGATCAAGCAAGTCTTGACAAGAGTCAGAATCACAATGAAGAAACAGATTGACAAGCATCGAAAGAAAATGATCTACAAGATAGATGACATGATGTTTCTGAATTCTAGAAACATAACGATCTCACGATCGTCAAAGAAGCTAGACGATAAGATGCTAGAATTCTTCAAGATTCTGATCAAGATCGAACATGCTTATCGACTGAAACTATCATCGACTATGAAGATACATTCGAAGTTTGCATCAAATCTGCTGCAACTAGATTCAAAGAACTCTCTGAATGAACAATGAAATGAATCGTCTGACTCTATAGTGATCGACGACGAAGATGAATGAAAGATGAAGAACATACTGAACTTCAGACACTATGAAAGAGGTAAACGACTACAATATCGTGTCAATTGAAAAGAATACAACGTCGATCTACATTGATACAACGTCGATGAAAGTGAATTCGAAGAATGCTCGAAGATCGTAAATGACTTTCATGAACGATATTTGAACAAGTCAAGATAGAAATCAACTTAAGAAAGATCGATCGAACTGCAGCAATGAGAACATTGCTAAATGAAGAGAAAAAGTAATGTTGCGATCGTGCACTTCGAATTAGCCTAACATAGATCATGTCAGACTATCATAGACTAGTATAGAGCTGATGTTGACACGCTAGCGACCTAGCGTGCCTTCGTGAGTAAAACTCACGACGTGTTGCATCTTCTTTCTTCTTTGACTTTGAACTTTTAGTTAGAATACACTCATATGATTCGCTCTATGCAGACTCATAACAATCTTCAGAGCTTGATGATCAATGAATATCTGAATGAGTAATTCAGTACATTTCAGCTCAAATCATCAATGTTTGAAACAGCGAATAATGATCAGCAATTTCTTGTCATAGATATGATAGTTGATTTCAGCGAAAATCATGCTTTTGCTGTAGAAGATCATCAATTGAAGTACATTCTCATCATTGTACTGAGACAGTATTTCATCTTTTACATAGTTTGATGCATCGATTTTCAAAATAGTCTAACGTTTGAGATCAAAATGACGAAGAACTGAAGCAAAACTGATCTGTTTCTTCAGATTTCTGAAAGCTTGAACGCAGACTTCGTTTCAAACAAAAGACGTATCTTTTCTAGTCAATTGAGTGAACAATTTGACTAGTTTGAAGAAGTCTCTAATGATGATAGAAGTTCACAAATCTCATGAAGCTCTGAATTTCTTTCAAATTGATCAAAGTAATTCAGTTGACTATAATGATCATCTTGCTTAAATTCATGCAAAGATCTTGTTCTGATACAATGACTTCTAGAAAGACAGTCTTTTCTACATCGAATTTGCACTTTCGAATATTCATCTGCAGTTCAGTCTCGCGTAGTTGTTTCAATACTAGTTTAACGTGATCTTTATGTTTCTTTCTTGTTTTGCTATAGATGAGAATGTCATCTAGATAGACTTGGCAAAAGTCGTTCAGAAAGTTTCATAGAATGTCATTTATATATTGCTGAAAGAAGATTGATTTATTAGTCAGTTCAAATGATAGCATCTTGTATTTATATGCTTCTAAAGCAGTGATAAAGATGATGTAATTCTCACTATCGAAGTGCATTTGAAGTTTGTTGAACGCTGATATGATGTTCAATCTAGTCAGATGCTTGCAACTTACTATTTTATCAATGATCTCGTCTATCAGCGACAGAGAATATCTATTTCTTTTGAAAATGACATTTAGCTTTCAATAGTTCACGCAGAATCGAAGATTTTCATTTGCTTTAAGAGCGAATAGAACGAGAAAGAAATAGAGAGTCTAACTGAAAGTGATGAATCTTTTTGACAAGTTCTCGTTTAAGTACTTCTTTACTTTCAGAAGTTTGACAGAGAACATTTAATAGACTCAACAGCAAGAGAACGTTGAATCATTGATGAGCTCAATTTTATGATCGTAGAAGCGATGAGAAGATAGTTTATTCAATTGAACTTGATCAAAAACATCTAGAAAATTATGATATTCTGAAGACAGCTTGACTTTAATAGCTTTCAAATTCTGAGTAGTTTTCTTGATGAAAGAGACATTCAGAGCGTTCAAATTGCACTGAGTGTTGTACGCAATTTCTTTATTGATATTCTTCATGAATAGAGCAAATACTTCAGTCTGATTCTTCTTTGAGTGATTCAACAGCGTTTTGAACGAAGTAACGTCTATGCTTCAAATTGAGAATGACTCTTTCTGAATCGTAGTTGAAACAGATTGTTTGAGCATTCTAGAAATCTTTGACTGAGAGATAAAAGTAAACGAAGTTGATCGCGATCATCTTGAGTGCTTTGAATTTGAAGAAATCAAAAAAATCGAAATGAAAGTATCTAATTGATTCGAAAAAATGATGACGTCGATTTGCATATTCAGTAATATTTCATTTTTGTTCATTCATGATTTTTCTAATATGACTTCGTGATGATAAATGTCAGTTATCAACATAGAAATAGTCAATTTCTTATGACTTTTAATGATGAGATTCGATAGAATTTTATGAGTGATAGTCTTCTTAAATATCTTTTCATCATATTCTTTTATTAACTTCTCTTTTGTAAGTGATATAGATTGAATTCTCAGCTCTTTACATACTCTATCGACTAGATTGATATGTATGATCATATAGATGACTGAATCACTGTCTATCAAAGAGTGAAGACTGAATGATTCATTCTGTGAGATGAGAAGAGCATCGACTAGAAACGACTTATCAAAGTAATTCTCTTTCGATAGAATTTCATTTAGATTGCACAAAGATATAATCTTCACTTCAGTGACTATTAAAGAGATGACTAGTTTTTTGACTCGAACTCTGATTCAGTATCGAGTTCAAAATGATTGTAGTTCTCGTCAACTGCATTGACTTTGATAGATTGATTCAAGCATTCTCTGAAACTATGATCTGATTTGTGACATACAAAACAGATTTCAACTAGAACGTCTGCATTCTTGACGTTAGTCAAAACTGCGCTGCGCGACTTTGATCAGTCAGACTTCAAAGTCGAAGACTGAACAGCAATAGTTGCTCTAGAAATGATGATCTTTGAATCATCATGTTTAAGTAGTTTGTTCTTGATCTCTTGAACTGTTCTATGTTCATTGTTCAAGCGAATCAGATAGTTTCAAATATCTGATAGCTTGATGAGCGACTTCATCTGAGCTGTTCAAAAGATTCAAAGACGAGAATTTATTTTATTCTTTAAATCAATGACTAGTACGTTCTTCTGATACTTCAGATAGATGTATAGTCGTTGAAACTGATTAAAGAAATCGCTGAATTTCTTTAATTCTTGAATCAGATTAATATATTTTCTACGATAGTTATCTTTCTTATCAGAGTCATGAAACAATTGAGCTAGTTTCTTTAGAAGTTCATTGATAGTCAGATAAAAATTGTCACAGTTGAAATTGCATCTGACTTGAGTGACTTCGACGACGTCATCTGCTAGTCAAGAGTGAATGTAACTCAGCTTGTAGAGTTCATTTGAAAAGATGTTGATGTTAATTGCTAACTTCTCTCATATGTCAAGAGATCAGTTCTTTCAAGTAGAGTTCTTTTCATCAGTGAACATCAAAGAGTCAAGTATTTTGTGATATCTAAATCATTCGAAGTAGATGACAATCAAGAAAGCAATGATGATTATATTAGCTGTGATAGCAGTGAAAGCTTGTAGTTTTGCTTTCAACTGTTGAATTTCGTTCTTGTCTCGTTGTTTTATCTTGACGAGACAATCTGTTTCTCTATTAAGAACATAGATACGTTTCTTTCATACTTTCATATCATTGAGTATGATGATTTCAGCGTTTGATTCGTCGAAAGCGATGAATGAAGAAGTGTGTTGTGAGTCGACGATAAAAGAGAAAGCTTGTAAACGTGTTTGTTGCAAAGAATCAACGAAAGCTTTATCTTTATCAGATGTGTTCTTAGATGTCATAGTGAAGAAGATGAGAGTTGTTTGAAAGAGAGTTGAATGAATGATGATGCTTGATGATTGAAAAAGAAAGACGTATGTTTGTTTAACAAAGAAGATGTTTCTGAAAATAATTGATCTTGAAGCAATTCATGAAGATTCTTTATTGTAATTCTCTTGATCGATTTGATTCTCTAGCAATTCACGAAGATTCTTTATCGTAGATTCTATTAATCGATTTTGAATGAATGCATACTGAATGAGCGATAAATCTTCTAGCAATTCAACAATTGTATGTTTTTGTTGATTCTATGAATTCTCTGATGTTGTTCTTGTCTTTCAAGATTGAATCATCAGATGAACAAATTTCTTTAGACTCGATTCATCTGTATGAGTTGATTGAATGAATAATGAGATCAGTATCGTGTGATTAACGAATTCTTAATATAATGTCAGAATTGTGTCTAAATGATACAATCGATGAAAATCAGAATTGATAGTGCTTGATCTTTAGAAATAGCTATAACTGAATATTAAGAATACAGAAGAAGATTGATACAAAAGCTTCTATTTATGTAATGTTCAAAGACTGTGCTAGACTTGAAAGAAATGTGTTTGTGACATGAAAAGAAAATGATGTAGATGAACAAGATGTTGATGAAAGAAAAGATGTTGAGAAAGAAAAAGAATGTTGAGTCATATCTGAGTCAAACCTGAGTCAGATCTAGATCAGATCTCAACTAGATTGTTGACTAGTTCTAATCATTATGCAGAGTACTCGCTAGCGTGCACTGCAAATTGATTAAAGCTTCAGTCTTATTGATCTTGATATGCTCGTAACAGTTTCTAACTAAACTGCTTGAAAAATGTGCAAGCAATTTCATAAAAACAGTAAATTGCAAAATGAATTGCAAAATTATCTACATGAGCTTTCTATTGATGTCTTCTTGTCTTCTTTGCTCAAACAATGCATTCAATTTAGCTTTATTCTTAAATGATGATTTCTTCTTGAAATTAATCATTTCAAAGCTACGTTTACATGTTGAAATAGAACTCAACTTCAAAGAAGAAATCATCTTGCGCTGTTCTTTTTTCACTGCTAAAGATGATGACTTAAATTCTTCATTCAATTTAGAGACTGCAACGAATTTCATCAAATTTCTTTGATTCATTATCTTTTGTAATGATTGATCATTCTTCTTCAATCTGTTTCTCTCAGTCAAGTATGATGTAACTCAATCAAAATGAGCAGATGCTGAAAATCAAACATTTAAAAGTGAAGTTGTCATAGATTTTGCTGTTGTAAATCTTGCTGTTGTAAATCTTGCTGTATTAAATAATGTAAATAACGAAAGTTCTTTAAAGTTTGAGAATTTAGATTGCAAAGATGATATGAAAAGATTAACATCAAGTGTATCATTATTCTTCAGCTCTGATATTGTTAATTAAATGTCTAATGATGAACAATATAACATTACTTATCATGCTCATTATCATCAACATCATCATTTGATGATGCATCGCTGATATACTCTAAATCTTCATTAACATTGATGATGAAGATTAAATCTTTGTTCTTTTCTTGTTTCTGTGCATCAAAAGCTCTTTTCTCTTTGATAAGCTTGTGAGACTCAAATTCTGCTTTCAACTTCACAACATCTGCATGCTTAATCATCATGATATTCAATATGATGTTGACAACAAGAGAGCTGCGACGATAAGATAATAAGTCTCGTCTCAAATTGAAAACTCATTCAACATTTGTTGAGATAGCTGAAATTGCTAAAATATCTCAAGTCATTCTTCTTAAATGAACAAAGTCTTTGAAATGATTTCTTCAAAACTTAATGAAATCGATATCTTGAACAATGTTTAAAGCTTATTAGAATTTGATATTTCAAACTATGTGATTGCAAAATCGATTGCAAAATCGATTGCAAAGAAATTATGAGACAACATTAATTGTGCAACAAATGAAACAAAGAGAAGAAAAACTAACTCTGATTCAAATATTGTTTCACTTTGTTTGTTAAAACAAGTGATGATGAATTGTGATATCTGAAATTTCGTTTAACAATTATATCTGCAATAAAAGATGATTGTTGCAAGACTTTTTCTTAAAGTTGATTTTTCAATGTAGTTGAGTCGAAAGCATAATGTCTAGCATAATAATTTATAAACTTTCGTTTGTATCTTTGTTTATAGTCGCTGTCTTGTCATGTAGATTGCTCATATAAATTTAGTTTCTGATGAGAATTTATAATATTTTCAAGATTGTACATTAGCTTTCAATCATGATTGACATTTGCATAATATTCAAATAATTTGATTCAAGCTTGCGTTAAGACTTTCAAAAGTGAATACTTTCAAGAACGTTGCTTTCTCTTCAAAGCTATCATGTGATCTTCAATATGAAAGAACAAAACATCATAAATGATGTAAATTGCATTGATGTTGAGTTCATGATTACATTCAAGTAAATCAATGAATATTGCGAATGATTTGAGTAGTTCTACAAGATATTGAACATGTGTTCATTCTTCATTATTAAGAGATAGCTTTTGAAAAGTAGTATTTTTATTTTCGTGAATAGAAATATAACTCTTGATGAAGACTTGAAGACGAAGTGCTCTCAAAAGCATGAGACAGATGAAATTTCAGCAAGTTTTAATGTTTTGTATCATCTTGAGACAAAGTCTGAAATTACGTTGAGACTTGTGAAAGTTCTTTATTCTCTGAGAACTTTCGTTCATATAAACAGAAAGCTTTTGAATCTAATTAAACATTACTATAATGTCATGAATAAGAGTGTACTCTGTATTTTTAATCGCGATTGCAAAATCGATTGCAAAATCGATTGCAAAATCGATTGCAAAATCGATTGCGAAAATAATAGCAGAGCAAACTAACATAATAAATAAAAATTATTAATTATCTTGAACAATGTTCAAAATAAACTTTCTTGTATAAATATGCTTTGAAGACTAATCTTGAATATTCAATACTTTTTCTCATTCTCATTCTCAGAATTTAACATCAGCGATTTAAGTAACTGTTTAACAGCTAACTGAATTACATGTGCTAAACATGATAAATGTGAAGTAGCTGAGAATGTTTGCAAAGTCTCGTTTAATGCAGTCATCATGATGTCGTTATTGCTGACGTTGTCTGTGATTACAGTCATAACTCAATCTTGAATATCAAGTTCTTGCAATATTCATTCAGTAATACTGCTTAGATTGCTCTTGATATGCTTATCTTCAATTTGTTCAAAGCTCAACAAGACTTTTCAATACTTTCAAAACTCAATGTAGTAAAATTTCATGATGACTAAAAAAGATAATCTATTAAAACTACTTCATTCATTTAGATTAATGAAGATTTTAAAATTCGTTAATAAATTCTTGAGTATGTTGACTTGAACAACAGTTGCTCAATTCTTGAAAGAGATTGTAAGTTTGATTCTGTGCAACAAAGTAATGCTTGATCATGTCATTTCAAATGCTCATTGAAATTGAACATTGTCAATAGCGACATGAAAGATGTTCAAAATGACGAAAGTTTTTTAAAGTTGTAATGCAAAGACTTCTGAAGTATATTCTTGATGAAAAACATAATGCTGTGATTTGTTAATCTTTTGCAATCTTTTTTGCAATCTGTTTTGCAATCTATTTTGCAATCTGCAGTTAAAAAGCAACTTATCAAAGCTTTAACTCTAACAAAGTTATGAATGTCTTGAACTTTCGTGATCTTAGTTGCTAAGTTTGTGCATCTATCACAATCTTTGCTATTCAGATGATGTTTCATGATGCTGTTATCAATGCTTTTATTGTTAAAATGCTCATAAACATGCAAATACAAATGATAAATGAGTTTGAGTTTTTCGCTTTTGACTAAAGCTGTCTGATAGAAGTTATTTCATATCTCATCTGTTCATGTTTGTGAGATTCACTTTGAATGATGATAGTCTGATACTTTTCATTCTACTTGCATTGCATATTGAGTTTGCTTTCATCAATTCAGAAATATATGTTGATATTCTTGCTTATGATTGTATAATATATATAATTCATCATGTAATGACTGCAGTTCAATGAGCACGACAGAAGTAACATTAGAAGAAGAAGATTAAGTATTATCATGCTCACTGTTAAAGATCGATCTAGAGCGAGTCATAGAGATGTCATTTAACTAATAGATAAATGCTAAGAAAGAAAAGTATTTACAGAAAAGAACTCGATTCTTATATGTGTGTTTCTCAGCTCTGTGCTAGACTCGATTGAGTTGACATCTTACACATATGATGCAGAGTTTTAATGATATCATCTCTAGATCAGATTCTCGCTAGACTCGATTAGAATGAAATCAGGCGAAGAATAGATAAAGAATAGACGAAGACTAGAATCATAACAACTGTTATCAAGATTCTCTGAAGATATATTTATAAAACTGAATAAACTGTTTATACTTGCTTGCAATCTCAATGTTCTGTTTCAAGAAGATGACATGATAAGTAAGTTAAATGAAAAAGAGACTGCAAAAAAATTGCAAAAAAAATTGCTAAAAGAGTTGCAAAAAGAATTAAAAACAAGTTTGATCTTTCAAGCATCATTAAGCTTAAAGTTTGAAAATCAATGCAAATTGTGCATCACTGTTGACTTGTGACTGATTGATTCTTATCTTTTAAATTAACTGTTAATTATTTTAAAAACTAGCACATTTTAATAAATTTCAAACATCATGATTGACTAAGAAGCTTATTACAAATACAAGAAAATAATTATACAGAAATGAACTGAAGTACAAAATAATCGTTGCACAAAATTATGCAAAAAGAATGTTTAATTCTTCTGTTCACTTCTGTTATTTAATTACTACATGAGAGTATGATGTGATGCTGCATGCAATAAATGATTTTATCTATCAGCTTGTGACTGCAAAACTAGCTAGATCATTGATTTAGAAACGCTTGATTTCTAAGATATGAGCATTAAAAGAATCAAAAAGATTACTTGACTTCTTAATTTTGAATATTACTTTTCAGATTTCACATGTCAATTTGTGTGAAATATTTGATGTTCATTCATACTTGTTGTAATCAAAATTTGTTGATCAATTCTCAGTCTGATCTGATAGCATAATTCACTTGCATGACTTGTTCTTAATCGTTTTTCTTCTCGATCATACTACACATCATAGAGTTTTCTCAAATGTGATGAATGATTCTCAAAAGCACTTTGATGTCAATTTGCAATCTCAAAAGATATGATAATTTTTGAAAAAGACTCAACAATATTAATCGCTTTCTGCTTTTCTATATATCACAATGTTAGTATAAATATTGAAATACAAGTCGCGAAATTAATTGCAAAATTGATTGCAAAATTGATTGCAACATCAAAAGCAAAATCAAAAGCAAAATTCAAATAGTAAAAGAAATAATAATCATGCTGTAAACAAAATTACAAAAAGAACTGTCAAAAACTTACACAATACGTCTTTTCAGAAATTCTGAAACTGTCAAAAAATCTTCATTGTCAATGCTTTTCTGATGACATTCAAGTCATTCATCATCTCTTCATTTATCATCATCTTGAAATTTTCTCTCAGAAGCAAGTCATTCATCTGATATTGTTCTTTCATTTGAAAATCATTAATGTCAGAGAGTTTCTTTCATTGAGAATTCTTTACATTTGTATTGAAACAAGCGCTTAGTACTGAAGAATCTTGATTGAGACTTGTGACATCGAGATGCATTCTTACATGATTCATCGTATTTTCTTTTGCAATTCTATGAATTTATTAATATTTGATTGCAAAAAGAATTGCAAAAAATATCGTTGATTTCATTTGCTATTTACATGTGCAGTCAACAAGAACTCATGATCATCATTTGATGTTTGTAGATAAACATTCGATTTTTTGAATTGTTTAATTCAGTAGAAATGAATGTTTCTATTTCTGTTCTTGACATCTTTTATTTCTTTTTCATCATTCATCATTTTTTCAACTCAACTTTTAGTCTTTTTTGAATGAAAATTATCAAAATAATTATCATTTATCTTGCGCTTGTTAATTAATGTCATTGCAATGATGATATAGAATAGTAGTGAAAGTGTAAATGTAATATTTTAGTAATCTAAATAATGATTATGAGTTAAAATAGTGAAGTTCAATTGCAATAATGAGATATGAACTTTAAACTTCAATATCTTGATTTAAGATTTTAAGATTTAGATCATCAACATTAATTTAGTTGTATAATCATCAACTTTTTTTCTTTTTTGTAACAATCATCTTCAAACAACAACATACTGCAATCATGATTGCAACAGCTCAGTAAGTTATGTATCAGCTTCACGAGTTTATAGAAGATCGCAAAACTGATTGCAATACAGAAACAATGAACTTAACGTCAATAACAAAACGTTACTCAGCACTTTTGATCATGCAACTGACGAGATTTTGAACTCAATTTTAAATTCAAATGAACTCTTCAACTTGCATGAATTTATATACATGTTTCATTTCTTATTACTCTTGAATTGATTGCAAAACTGATTGCAAAGTAGAAATAATATTGCAGCGAATTCTAAATTTAAGCTTACAAGATCAAATTTCAATCATGAGTTAAACAATAGATCGCAATTATCAAGCAGTTCAGAATCATCATTGTCAAGCGCATCATCATCATCTTCATCATCATCATTCTCATCATCATTCAGTAAAAAATCTCATAACAAGCAATTTGTTGAAAAGATGCTTCGAAAACAGTCAATAATGAAGTTGAGAATTGATGATAGAAAAATGAAATTTATCAAAGTAAGTTTGTGTTACAAATGTGTCAGAGTTAATTAGAACTAGTCAATAATCTAGTCGAGATCTGACTCAGATCTGACTCAGACTTGACTCAGATATGACTCAGCATCTTTTTTCTTTTCTAGCATCTTTTAATCAGCTTCTATTGTCTTCTAGACAAACACACTTCTTTGTGTTACGAGTGATCAACAGATTTCTATGACAAACACATTTCTTTGTGTTGTAAACATCTTTCAAATCAACATCTTTCTTGTGTTTCAACACGTCTTCTTTGAGACTAGCGTCAATCTGAGTAACTACTATATAGAGCATGTTTTTCTTATCTTTTGTATCTTCTTTCTTCTGTATTCTTAAAGTCTTAGTTATAGCTATCTCTATTGATCAAACATTCTAGTCATGCATGCACTCTGATTAGTTTCTAGACATGATCTCAACATTACTTTAAGAATTCATTAATCACATAATACTGATCTTTATATTCATTCAAATTCATTCGACTGACAACGAAACAAGTATAAAGAAATTTATGTATCTGATGATTGACAACATCGAAAGACAGAACAACATCAAGAAATCAATAGAATCAATGAGAACATACAACTGTGTGATTGCTAGAGAATCTATCACTCAGTCAGTAACATCAGTTCAAATCGATTAATAGAATCAACAATAAAGAATCTTCGTTGATTGCTTGAGAATTACACAAAAAAATCTTTTCAAATCAGTAACACTCTTTTTTGAAGACTAAACACTTTAACAAATGATCTCACTATCTACTATTGAGCATCATCATTCGCTCAATCATCAAAATCTTCATCATGATTCGATCATCTGTGAATACTCAATTCAATTTCTTTGAGAATAATCAAAGTCTCGATTCAGTCATTTATCTCAAGTTATCTTCTCATCTATCAAAATTTCTTAGAACTGACTTCGTATGAAAACATCATCAATTCATGTCTCACTTTCAGACACTTGATGAATCTCTGAAAGTCTCTATTCTCTGAAATATCAAAAATGTAAAGCAGTTACAACATTGAGTCAAACAAGACTCAGAAGTTTTTCTAGAAGATTTAAACAATCTTTGAACTCAACGAGATTTAGATGTAGAAGCTTGTGAGCTATTTGATAAAATACTCAGTGAATAGATATGAAAAACTCGTTTCGAGAAAATTGATTGAGCAAAAGAACGATTGAATCTAAATCTTAAAAAGCTTCAAGATCAGCTGATGAAACTACAACATTGACTGCGATTGACTAAAGAAGATACTTCTACTTCTTTCATCATGTTCAATTCATTCAAGTGATCTCAAAAACTTTCAAATTTATCTCTGTTTACTGATAAAAAAGAATCTATCTGAGATGATTGACAAGAAAAGATTCGCGACAAGCTAGAAATTAACATCGATCATTTCAACAATGACAGAGCTATACTAGTCTACATTCACTCTTGAATCAGTCAAAATGCAGTCAAAGTCACTCTAGTCAGACATCAGCGAGATTCATTAAACTTTTATTCAACAATCAATGATCTACTAGATGAACTTGCTCAGCTTTATGATGATTCTGACAAAGAGATAAACTTTCGAAGAAAATATGCTAATCTCATTCAAGAAAAAAGCAAATTCAGCGACTTCTATTTAATATTTCAACGTCTATTCTTCTATCTAAAGTATTATGAAAAGTCATTGATCATTGATCTACAAGACAAGATAGTTTATCATTTTCATGCAGCTTGAAGTAGTCAGCTGATTTAGTCAGAATCTTTCAATGAAATTCATAGTTATCTGATTCATTTGAACAATGAGCATTGAGTCATGAATGACATCAAAGAAAAGAAATTCTTGATCAAAGTCAGAAAGTAAGTCATCTTTGCTGAGAAACAAGATTCATTGAATTTCTATAGAAAGATCGAAGTCACTACACTCGTTGATCATTCAAAGTTGCATGACATGATTTTAACTAGCATCAAAGACATTGATCTACAAGCTGAAATCTGTTTCATCTGTCACAAATCAGATCATACTTCTAGAGAGTGCTCTGATTGATCGAAAGTCAATGCATTAGAAGATGACAAGTTTGATCAATTTACATTAAACTTTGAATTCAATTCTGATTCAAAAAACTAGCTATCTCTTCTAAAATCATTGAAGAAGTAGAGATCATATCTTTGTGCAGTCAAATCAAAGTTTTATTGAAAGAAAATTATTTTGAAAAGTCATTTCTGATCAATGCTTCTTTTATCTCTCAGAGCAATTCTTTCAATCTTCGCTCTTTGATAGATAGTGATTTCATCATTTACACGCTGATACATGACAAGCTAGTTGATAAAGTATGTCAGAAACTTGAAATACAATCTATATTACTAGCAAAAGAGAAGTTAATACGAGACTATGATGAGAATTTAGCTAGAAAAACTATTACTCATAAAATTCTATTCAATCTTATGATCAAAAGTCATAAGAAATTGACTGTGTCAATGCTGATAGCTGATATCGAGCATTATGAAGCTATATTGAGCAAACTCTGAATGAATAAAAATGAAATATTATTGAATATGAAACATGATACTATCATATTTTCTGATCAATTAAATAATTCTATTTCGATTTTTTTGATTTCGTCAAATACAAAGCACTTAAGTTGATCGCGATCAACTTTAATCTCTTCAGCAGCTCACAGCAAGATCTTTAAGATGCTCAAGCACTCAGTTTCATTCATTTCAAAAGAGTCATTCTCAATTCAAAACATAAACGTCATCTCTTTTCAAGCACTAGTAAAACGAAAAAAAAAGAATCAGACAGAGATTTTTGCTATGTTCATTGAAGACATTAATAGAAAAATCATATACAATACTCAATGCAAACTAAATGTCATAAACATCTTCTCAGTCAATGAAACGACTCAGATTCTAGAAGATATTAAAGTCAAGCTATCATTGAAATATCAGAATTTTCTAGACGTCTTTGATTAAGCTCAAGCAGACAAGTTATCGTCTCATCATTTGTATGATGATAAGATAGAACTTACTAGTGACGTAATATCATCTCGTTGTCGAGCATATTGAATGTCTCTTTACAAGCTTCAGAAAGTAAAGAAATATCTGAACGAGAATCTTTTCAAAGAATTTATAATCTTTAGCAAAGCTTTGTATTTCTCACTCATTCTGTTCGCTCTAAAAGCAAATGAAGATCTACAATTTTGCGTTGACTATCAAAAGCTCAATGCTATTATCAAAAGAAATCGCTATTCTCTATCACTCATAAATGAGATAATCGACAACATAGTTGATTGCAAGCATCTGACTTAATTAAATATTATTTCGACTTTCAACAAACTGCAAATGCATTCTGATAGTAAGAACTACACTATCTTTATCATTGCTTTAGAAATGTACAAATCAAAGATGTTATCTTTCAAACTTATCAATGATTCTGTCTCATTTCAGCAGTATATGAATGATGTTTTATGAGACTTTCTAAATAACTTCTGTCAAGTCTATCTAGACGACATTCTGATCTACAGCAAAACTCAACAAGAACATAAACAACATGTCAAGATGATATTGAGTCGTCTACGAGAAGCTGACTTACAGATGAATATTCAAAAGTGCGAATTCAATGTAGAAGAAACAGTCTTCTTAAAAGTCATAGTGTCAGAACAAAGTCTTTGCATGAATTTTATCAAAGTGAAAGTCATAGTCAACTGAGCTACGTTGATCAATCTAAAAGAAGTTCAGAGCTTCGTAAGATTCATTAACTTCTATCGTCATTTCATTAAGAACTTCTTGAAGTTAGTCAAATCATTCACTCAGTTGACTAGAAAAAACACTTCTTTTGTATGAAATGAAGTCTGTGTTCAAGCTTTTGATGATCTGAAGAAACAAGTCAGCTCAATCTCAGTACTACGACATTTTGATTTCAAACGACAGACTATTCTAGAAATTGATACATCTGACTACATCAAAGATGAAATTCTATCACAGTACGATGATGAGAGAGTTCTTGACTCAGTAGCTTTCTACAGCAAGAGCATGATTCTCGCTGAATGCAATTATCATATCTATGACAAGAAATTGCTAGTCATTATTCAATGTTTTGAACATTGAAGACTTAAGCTTGAATGCACTAAACTACTCATTCAGATATTCATCAATCATCAGACTCTGAAAATCTTCATGAAAAATAAACAGTTGACTTGACATCAAGTCAATTATCTAGACATTCTATTTAAGTTCAACTTTCAAATTATATTTCAATCAGGCAAAATAAACACTAAAGTTAATGCTTTAATCAGAATGTTTCTGATCAACGTCTTTGAATCAACTCAGCGTACTGAAGATCACTATCAAATCATTCTGACACTCAATAAAGTAAATATTCTAGCTATTTAATCTGAAGTTGATCTCTATCAGTGAGTAAAAGATGTCAACAAGATGAATGAGCTTTGCAATGAGTATAGACAAGTTATAAGCGAAAACAAGCTCAAGCTACATAGTACTGAATTGAAGCACTGCAAGATCGTTGACAACGTTCTGTTCAGAAGAAATCTACTGTGAGTTTCTGAGAAAATGCACACGAAATTACTAAAGAAAATTCATGATCAGTCTTTCATCTTTCACTCTGACAATCAAAGAATCACTGATCTAGTTCAACGTTTCTACTATTGATCAGATTATTGAGCAACAATTAGATGTTACATTCAAAACTGTCATGCTTATCAATGAAGCAAGACATCTAAAGATAGCATCAATGAACTTTTTCATTCTCTATCAATTTCACAGAAATGCTGAAAAAATATAGTTGTGAACTTCATCATTGAGCTATCTCTATCAAAAGATTATAACGTCATTTGCACAATCATATGTTGTTAATGTCACGATTCTAGTCTTCGTTTATTCTTCAACTAGTCTTCGCCTGATTTCATTCTAATCGAGCCTAGCGAGAATCTGATCTAGAGATGATGTCATTGAGTCTCTGCATCATATGTGTAAGGCGTCAACTCAATCGAGCCTAGCACAGAGCTGAGAAACACACATATAAGAATCGAGTTCTTTTCTATAGTTACTTTTCTTTCTTAGCATTTATCTATTAGTTAAATGACATCTTTATGACTCGCTCTAGATCGACTTCTAACAGTAGATAAATGCTAATCAACTACTCTGCTATCGACGTGTAGACGATACGAAATAACCTACTTCGTTTATTCAGAAAATTCGCAAGAGATTCTTTGAATTACTTTCATCAAAACACATCTGCAAATTTACTCAAATTTATCAAATCTACTCTTATCTTTCTCACAATGACACGCGACTCTGAATCAGTCGAGTCACGAACAGCTCGTCTGCTTAAAAGCACTGCTAGTAGACAAGTCTCTCTTATTTCTGTCGATGCTTCAGCGAGATCTCAGAATGTCGCTACTTCATGAAACATCAACACAAGTCAACAACTTCGTCAATGAACTATCAATCAGTCAGACGAGATCATCAAGATGCTGATCGAGCTAAAAGATCAACGAGACATGACTTTGAAACTCAACAAGCAATGAATCAATGTTCAAGTCGATCACATCAAGAGACTTGATGAGCTAGAGATCAATCAAGTGACAATAGACACTCAAGAAGAGACTATCATTGAACTACGAGAGAAAGTCTTGAGTCTAAAAAAGAAACAGCGTTCAGCGAATCAGTCTCGATCTCGACAGTCTACGAAATCTCAAGCTTCTATCGAGAACTATACTCGACGAGAGTCGTCTACTCTATTCGACAACGATCATCACAAGTTCTTCAAGTTTTCGAACTAATCTATATTCACTGATGAAGATGAATTGACATGAAACAGCTGAAGAATCAAGATAGATGACAAGCTTCAGGCAAATGTCAATCACTTCGATAATGAGAATATCTGTATTGTCTATGTGATATCTAGACTAGAAGGTGATGCTGCTGAGCACATCTTCGCTCGACGTCGACATGACGCTTCGCATTCATACATCTCGATCGACGAGCTATTTGAGCATCTGAAAGAAATATACGATGAACTGAATAGAAATCGAAAGTGTCGTCGCAAGTACAACGCTCTGAGACAAGCAGAAAAGTCTTTCAATGTCTTCTACTTCAACTTTATGAAGTTATTCAGCTATCTCGAATACGATGATCGCACTCTGATGAACGATCTTCAAGATAAAATCAATAATTGCTTGCAGAATGCTTTATCAGTCTGTTCAGAGAATTTTACTTCGCTCACTCGCTTAAGAATCTTTCTTCAAGATGTGAATAATAAACAGCGAGCTAACTATCAGCTACGCAGTCAGCTTCGCACTGTCATCGTCAAAGTCACTGTCGTACCTGATAAACGTGCTGCTACTTCATTGTCAGTAACGACTTCGATAATCGATTATGTTAAGTCTATCATTTTCTCTATCTTTGAGTCAGCAAGATCGTCTATCATCTGCTATACTTGCAAGATCTCGAGTCACTTGTCAAAGAACTGCTCTCAGAACAAGATCAACACTTCTGCTTCTTATGCATTTACTTCTCGTCTACATGAAATCGTCATTTCGAAGAATAAAGAGAATGAGAAAATGTCTTCTTTCAAAGATAGCGAGGCAAAAAACTAGAAACTTTCATCAAAGACGCGATGAAAGATGTGTTAATTTCTTCAACGATGAGCATGTCAGATGATTCTTTTGCTTCTGAATCTTTGATTATTGAATGTGTACTTTCTAGCAATGAA
>JAABUS010002753.1_pt1 | contig 31570 bp, 33 predicted proteins | sample 5560161 | NCBI WGS metagenome assembly JAABUS01 (sample SAMN10711885, study PRJNA513376) | rock metagenome | isolation source: Antarctica rocks | place: Antarctica: Victoria Land, Trio Nunatak nord | collected 2016-01-04 | reverse complement strand
GACTCAGATTTGTAAAATGCTGATTGACTGCTTACTTTTAAAACAACAGATTTCAATGTTTGAATCTTCAACAATAAAACATCAAAAACAATCACAACGCACGCATCACAAATTTTGAAAAAGAGCACTACAAACAAGACAGAGTGAATCTAGAAGATGATTGAACGACGATGAATTGCACGAATCGCAGCAGTGCTGATTCGAAGACGATTGCGAGCGACGTTGATTCGTCGCAAGAAAACAGAGATGCAAGGTCGAAACGCTCACGTGACGATGAAGAGAACGTTGCTAACATTATTGATCTACTAATAAAGATATCAACGTTAGAGAAAGAGAAGAGCAAAGATCATTCGTGAAAAGAGGTAGCATTGAAGCTGATTCAACGTTTTCGACTCGACTCAGAAGAAAAACATCACGCGAATCAGAACGCGTTCATCGCGAAGAATGTACAGAAACTGAAGACATCAGTTCAACTGCTTAACAAGCAGTTGCATACACAGAAAAACACACGTCTTTCAACGAAAATCACGTCATGAGCGAACGTGACAAGAGAAGGAATAGCGACGAGAGAGCAACGTCTCAGAGACGACTCGTCGTCGCTTTGCAAGAGACGAGAAGTCATGATTAAGATAATGAACAGAAGAGAAATAGAAGAGATATAGAAGAAGTCGGTCGAACAGATTCTACAGAAAATCGCAGACGTGTCGACAGGTCAAAGAGATCTAATCGTGTCACTTCGCAAGCTGAGCAGCGATGACATTTTCCTTCACGCAGTTAGCTCAGATGCTCGAGCAAATCTGAAAAAGACTCAGACGTGAGCAAAAGAAATCGCGAGTTCGGCACGCGTAGCACGTTGAATCTTCGCAGTGCTGACACATGAAGTACGCACTACAATAGACATGAGCAATCAAGAAAAGATCATTGAAAGGCTGATAAAAGATAACGCGAGACTTCATGAAGATCTGAAAGTTCTAAGAATAGCCTGGCTCAAGAAGGTAGCAGATAGCGAAAAGACTCATTCGTTGCTCATCGTAGAGATCGCGATCGAAGCGATGACGAATCGACTAATGAACGTGAGCATGCTGAACTCGTATCAAGAATGTGCATGCAAGCTATTTGAAAAGAACTGTCACATCACACAGTGCTTCAGATGTCACGAATTTGATCACATGACTAAGATCTGCAGAAAGAATCAGCGCTGCGAAAAATGCGCAGGCAAGCATCACATAGAGAAGTGTGTGATGCCTTCGAATAAAAGACGTTGCGTCAACTGCAACGAAAATCACGAACTCTGAAGATGCATCTGCTTCAAGTGATGACAGCAGATGAAACAAGCGTTCGAAATCTATAGAAATAGATCGTTCAGATACTCTGAGACATCTAAATACAATCGCACATTCTTCTCGCTGTTTCTGAACTCTTTAGATTCAACGAACTCTTCAGATTCAATGAATTCTTTCGATTCAACGAATCTCTCGAGCTCAGCAACAGTCATGCTGAAAACACGCAGTCGAATCGCTGACGAATCAGCTTGACAGATAGTAGAGATCAAGAAGAGATGAGTCGATCTTTTCTCTTGCGTGAGTAGTGACTCAGACAAGACGACATCTGAGCAGATTCAGAAACGTTCAATCAGAAAGCGAGAAAGATTGTCGATGATTGAAAGCATACAAAGAGTCTTCTTATCGCAGAGTCAACAACAGCTACGAATAACTTTATGACAAAACAGTCTTTTCTACGAATTCTACAGTACAACATCAGAAAATCATTAAGAATTCAAGAATCGTTTCTAATTGACAGAGAAGTTCACGAATTCAACATAGTAGCTATACAGAAGCAAGATTGCAACAACAACGACTTGCAGTCATTTAGCGCAGCACACAACTTCTTTCACCTAGTGAAAAACTCGTCATCTCAATCAAGAACATGCATATACGTTAACAAACATTTAAGACTCGATCAATGAATAGTAGAAACAGCTGAGTCAGACATTTGCTTAATCAGAATATTAACTCGCAACACAGATGACGAAACGCAAATGCTAAGACTTCTAAACGTCTACAACTCATGCTCACTGTTTATTACATTCACAGAGAGATCTTCAATCATTTCTCATTTGAATGAACTACTCAAGAATGACTGCAAACAACTGATCGTAGAAGATTTCAATCTACATCATTCTCACTGAGAAGAGCGAAGATGCTTCACTCGTCATACGACGACTGATACTCTACTAAACGTCATTACAAACGCAAGGCTGAAATTATTACTGAAATCAGGCACTATTACTCGCGAAGCTCACAATCAATTTACGACGATTGATCTAGTCTTTAGCAGCGAGAAAATACAGTTTATGACACGCAAGTGCAAGGTACGAATCAATCTGCATCAGAGATCGAATCATCTTTCGATCATCACAGAGCTATGCCTACAAACAATCTCAGTGCAACTCTCAACTTGACGACTTTGAAAGAAAATGAATACAGAAGCATTGAGTGCTTATCTGCGAATACATCTATCTTTGAAACGCGCTCTAGACGACAAGACTATGATGAATGACAGAGTGTGCAAGATTATCAGAGTGCTACAGAAGATCATCAAGAAATCTATCTTCTTGACAAAGTCATCAAATCGAGCAAGAGACTTTTGAAATCAAAGCTGCTTCGAAGTAGTAATGAAATCAAGACGACTGCGAATCATATGAAAAACGCAAGGCACATTAGAAGCGTGAAATGAATATCTGAAGCACAACGATCATAAAAACAAGATCATTCGACAAACGAAACGCGCACACTTCAGAACACAAATGCATGAGCTGAGCGAAGCACTCAAATTGATATGACGCTTTGCAAAATGAGCTAGAATCGAAAGTCAGCTATCTAAAAAGCTTTCTCAGTTTTCGTCACTGAAGCGAAGCGACATCGATCATATGACAACGACGTTCGAGGAAAAAATCAAGATACTGCGAGAAAAGTTCTTTCTCTCATCTTCTCAAGCAAATGTCAGCAACATCGCAGAATCATTCATATCTCTGACAGTCTCATTCAATTTACGCATCACAGAAGATGAAGTGAAGCAGACAATCAGACGAGTAAAAGCAGACAAAGCGTCAAGCGCTTCAGATATTTCAAACAGAGCGCTTCAAGCGAGTCTTGCAGAACTGATCTCAGTACTGACGAGTTTATTCAACGCATGTGTAACACACAAGTATCATTCGAAGCAGTTCAAAAAGACTCAGACAATAGTACTACGCAAATCGAAGAAAAGCGACTATATTGATTCAAAGACGTATCGACTCATTGCTTTGCTTGATATCATGAGCAAAGCGCTGAAGTCAATCATGATCAAAAGACTGAGTGACATAGTCGAGACTCATCGCATGCTATCAAATGCTCAAATGAGAGCGAGACGCAAGCAATTCGTGATCTCGACGTTAGATCTACTAGTAGATCAAGTTCACACAGTGTGAGACTGTGAAATCAAATATGTGACCTTCATGCTAAGCTTAGACGTCGTCGAAGCGTTCAATCGAGTCTCACACGTCAGACTTCTGCACACGCTGAAAATGAAAAGAACGTCGAGCTACATAATCGAATGAACACGCAGCTTTCTAGAGAATCGAGAGACGTCGCTAATATTCGACGAACAAACGAGCGACATGCGCGAGGTAAACGCAGACATATCGCAGAGATCTCTCATTTCATCGATTCTCTTTCTATTCTTCAACGCAAGTCTAATCGAAAAATGCGAAGCATTGAGAATTAAAATCGAAGTGCTTGACTTCGTAAATGATATTAACATTCTAGTCTACGACAGATTCACTGAAGAAATCTGCAGAACACTGAGCAAAGCACACGACGTCTGCGCGAAATGAGCTCGCACTCATGACGCAACGTTCGCATCAGAAAAGTACGAGCTCACGCATTTCACTAGAAAATCGAAAAGATTCGACATGACGACTAGCATACAAATAGAAAGCTCAGTTATCAAATCGAAATCAGACGTACGAGTTCTAGAGATGCAACTGAACACGAAACTGCGATGAGACGCGCATTTTCGACAAATAGAGACGAATCACGTCACAAGAATGCTGACACTTAGTCGTCTTGAAGTCTTCACATGAGAAGCTATCTTCACAAAAGCGAGACAAGTATACTCAGCAGTAGTGAGATCAGAAATTGCATTCGAAGCGTCAGTCTGACATCAGCGCGACAAGAAAGATGAACTGTCGAGCAAAGAACGCAGACTAGAAACACTTCAGAATCAAGCTCTACGTCACGTAGCAAAAGCGTTTAAAAGAGTAAACATTGAAACTTTAGAGACAGAAACATACACGAGTTCGCTACATGTTCATCTGAACATGCTACAGAACAAGATCACGCTACACAGTTGAATCAACGATCAAACGCAAGAGATCAGACAAGCATGCGAACTAATATGCATTCGCTTGACGAGAGTTAATCGCGTCATTTCTCGCTCACTCGTCATCAAGAAAAAAGTACTTCTGAATGTCTTCATTCAAGAAGATGCGAAGATACAGTCGAGACGCAGATGATACACTTTCTTCTTCACAATGATTTCAACAAGCGATAGCATCGCAATAACGCAGTATCACAAAGATCAATGAAATCAACGATGAGAAAAGTACAGAGAACGCGTCGCAGATGTCAACGCAATCTCAGCACAAAGATTGCATCTGAGCAATAAGATGATAAAGATGCGTGATGATTTTCAGAAAGCAGAAAGCATTCTTGCAATGTACATCAGAATTGAATGCATAGATCTGAATGCTTATCTGCACTCTAGAAACGTTTCAGGCACGAATAGCTCGCGATGCGACTGCGAATGAAGTCATCAGACGACGAAGCATGTACTCATGCACTGCTCGAACTGATTGCACCTGCGATCAAGAATGCTACAAGATGCTGACTTCTCAAACTATCAAATAATCGTCGTCATCACGAAGAGTCTCAGAGCAGTAGCGAAGATGATGATGAAAACGAAGCTCTTGAAGCAATTTAGAGTGACTAGAACACTCGTTCTCTAACGTGCAATCAACGCGAACAAATTTGATACATAGTCTCAAAACTCACTGTTTCGACTGCGTGAAGCAGTCGTGTAGACTACGAGTGATTTTCTACCTCAGAGAGTTTTGTTCACTCGATACAGATAGCATAAAGTCTTTCATGAGTCGATCGAATCGATGTCACAAGAGTGTATGAATTTATTATTATTATTATTATCTTCAACAATAATATTAATCAATCATTTGTAAAATCTATCAAAATTTGATTTCTTTTCAATCAGAGATTTTCAATGATTATCTTATGTTGATTTAGACAAGTTATTAATAAAGATATCATTTTATTCTTGTATTCTTGTATTATGATTAATGTATACAAAGTGTATATAATCAACTTTCAATCAAAAGTTTCATCATACAATCAAATTAACTTTGATTTTGACAGCAATATTGACTGAATATCAAAGCGTTCATATAGCTCTGACATTAAAGATTTATCAATGAAAGTCATGTCAATGACTTTAATATTTATCAGATTCAGAACGAGAAATGTGAATATCTTTTTTAAACTACTTAAAATGATATCAATAGTAAACGACTTGAAATTAAATAAATCATCAGACATGTTAATGAAACAAAATATAAATATTTCATTTTCAGTCACTACTTTAACAAAGACAGATCATTTTTCGAATTTGTAATGATCTCATGCACTTAAGTTATTTTAAAATAATCATATGCTTTATGTTTTGACTTTTTGCATTTGAAGCAAAGTTCTTTCTTAAACAACTCTTTCTGAATAAAGTTAAGATTCAATCTTCTGAGTTTCTTTCATGAAGAGATTGATGATGTAAGTCAAGCAGTCAATGTGTTAAAGATAAAGCAAGCAACTTAAGTTACTGATGCTTTGATGATTAATTAAGCGTTCAATTCAGTTAATTTAACATCAATTTGCATGCAAATGTTAACAAACTCATTCAAATCTGTGATTCATTCTTTAAGTGTTACTCATTGAAGATCTGAGCTGATCTTATGCTGAAGATCATTTAGTAGAATCTTATTATTGTATTCTAGTTCTGCATTAAATCTCTGAAATTTCATTCAAAATTCATGAAAGAAGATCTTGTTTTAATACAGCTTCAAGTACTATTATTAAGTCATGTGATGATGATTGAAATCATTGTACATTTTATTAATCATTGATAGTACTTCTTCAACTTTTAGAAATAAGTTCAAGAAGATATTTTGCATGCAAGATGCAATATGTTTGATCGCAGCTTCACTAACTTAACTTTCAATGTATGCAATCTTCAATTCTTTAATAGAAAAAGAATTCTTGTTTATCTTTAGCTTATTTCACATTCAAGACAGTCAATTATTTACATTCTGCGTTGAATTTTTAAACAAAGATGAATCAAGTAACTTGATTGACTTCAAAGATTAATCTTCAGAAATTAAAGTGCTTTGTTGACTTGATGCAGTTTTTAAATGATGTATAATCACGTTCTTGTTTTTATTTTCTTTCTGCAAATGCGTTTGCATAATCTTTAATGTGATGTTTATCTCGTTGACATCTTCTAACATTTGAATCATGTCATTGTAAATCTTGATTTCAATGTCATGCTGTTGATATATATACTTAATAAAGACAATGATATCATCTGCTTTATAAATGCTTATTCAAGCATTCAATTCAGTGCTGATGCTGATCTTGATCATTTCATAATTAAAGAACAATATATTCATGTTCTTTTTTTCTATATTTAATGATGCATTTGTATTTTCTTCTTCTGATGCTATTCAATTCTGTGATAGAAGTGATTCTCTTCTAGCATTTTGAAGTTCATAGCAAGCAATGCTCGCTGATTCTGAGCTTCTAGTCATTGTATGAGTAGAAAATTGCTGATCGAGATTCTGATGTTACTTTATCAAACTTTCTGAGTTCAAGCAATGATTAATACTTTATTAAACTTTCTGAATTCAAGTACTGCTGAAATTTCTGATTTCTGATGATAAACTCAATAAAGAGTTAATCAAGAGCAACATGTTCATGTTCTTTGATTCTAATTCTATCGAAATTTCTGATTTCTATCAAGCTTTCTGAGCTTAAGTTCTGATTCTGCTGTTAAAATTTCTGAATTCAACTTCTGATTTAAGTTATGTAGCTTGTTTTTATATTGTTTACACGTCAATAGTAAGATTAATGAGCTTTGAACTAAGATTATGAGTCTGCATAAAGCTGATCATATGAGTGTATTTTAACTAGAAGTTCAAAGCTAAAGAAGAAAGAAAATGTAACACGTTGTGAGTTTTACTCATGAAAGCACGCTAGATTGCTAGCATGTCAATATCAGCTTTATACTAGTTTATAATAGTCTGACATGATTTATGTTAAATTAACTTGAAGTGCATGCTTGTAACAATGTCATTAATAAAAAATAAAAAGCTTAGTAAATGACAGATGTGCTGAGTATAAAAGCTTATTAATTTTAATTTCAAGATAATATATTAATCTGATAAACAAAACATTAAGATTAATGCATTAACTTGTTGAGTTGATGTTGTGCTCAAAGATCTCAAGAATGAGCATTATTATTATCAATGAATGTTTATATGATCACTTAATTATATAAACAGTTCACACGCTCGTATATGCATTCTAATGATCTGACTGCTCAATGAAAAGATATACTGCATCGACTTTGACTAAATTACATGTAATTTAGCATATACACAGCGCTTCAATGCTACTATCTAAATAAATAGCATCATGTTTCATAGTCTTAAACTGCATAAGCACGTAAAACTTAAAGAAATAAAAAAAAACTTTTTTATCAATGAATCATAATTCTGATGTTAAATTAAATAAAAATTGCTGATTTAAAGAAGAATGTTAATTAATTAATTTATTAACAGATTTTTAAAATTAATAAAATTAATGAAAATTATATTTTGCTTCATGAAGTTGTATCAAAAGATGAAACACAATAAAAAGATATCAAATTAATGAATTGTTGAGTTCAGAATGAAATCTTATATCAAGATAATCATTTATGAATCTTGTTTAACAAGATTTTACAAATGAATTTAATTTATAAAGTACATGATCAATTCTGAATTGATCACTCTGATATTTTTAAAACTGTAAAAATCATAAAATGATATTACTATTCATTCTTGATGCAAAAGACAGTAAATTATTATATTAAAAACTGTTATATTTATTAATGCTTAAAAATATTTGAAGATAAATCAAATGAACTGTTACATACTTTATCAATATTTGAATAATGATGATACAATATAATCATGAATTTTATTATTAATTTATTTTCTTTAAATGAATATAATGTGATTCTGATTGTAATTTGCAAATTAATAATAATAATAATAATAAATTTATACACTTTTATGATATTAATTAAATTGACTCATAAAAGATTTTATGCTATGTATGTTGAGTGACTGACAACGAGATTTATCTGTACGTGATGTCGACTACGAATCTTTTGATTCTATTCTGTGTTTGAATAGAAGTCAAAAGAGTCAAGAGATCTCAATTCAACGCAGTTCAAATGATGTTAGAACGTTGCGTGGTCAGAAAAGTCATCATGCAGAGTTTTCACTCACGTGACAACACTTTTCCTAACAGTCACAATCGATCTATGAAGAAGATTAATGACATGTCGATGTCAGTAAGAGATGAGAAGATACTACTAGTGAAAAAGACAACTCAGATGAAGAGTCTGCGAGTTGTGACTACAAGTGATCGAAGAATTTGCGACTTGTCGACTGCGTTGATATCGAAACGTCTTCATCACATCGACAGTGTCGTCGAGTAATTGATGAAAAGATATCAGATAGAATAGTTGTTTCAAGTATTGAGAGACGTGACTACAGTGCTCGAAGAAGTAGTGACTCGTCGATCACGCTGATATACTGAAGAGACTTGAGCTCATCTTCTTTACTTGACATCAAGTCATTCATTTATTCACATGGAAAATCGAGAGCTCAAGAGAACGATCAGAACGCATTCTCTTTCATTGATCAGAGTCAAACATCGAACGATTGCGATCGCACGTCTATACTAACAGTTCATTCAACGTCTACGTGACACAAGTCAAATCAAGAGAAGAAAAGAGTTACTCAGTACAATCACACTCTATCTTTTCATCGTGTGCATCTCTCTTTCATCACATATTTCTCTGCTCAATGAATGACAATCATTGAGTAAGAGAACACAGCTCTATGTACGTTACAATCACAAGCATCACGAGTGCAAAGAAAACGTCTTTCATCTTCGAATCGAGAATTGAATCGAGACATTGTTGTATAAAATACCGTCAATGAAGAGCAGAGCAAAGACGATGCATCATAATCAAACAGCACAGACTCTCTCATCAAGAGTTTACTCGAGCGTCACGCGCTGAATAGAAGCTATAGATTCATTACTTGATAACACAGTGTCAATCTCATTGTTTTGACTGCGCAAAGCAGTCGTATAGACGACGAGTGATTTTCTTCCTCAGAGAGTTTTGTTCACTCGATATAAGTAGCATAAAGTTTCTTATGAGTCGAGTCTAAATCAATGTCACAAGAGTGTATGAATTACAGTTACAGTTACAGTTACAGTTATGTATGTTGAGTGAACAAAACTTTCTGAGATAGAAAATCACTCGCTATTTATATGATTACTTCACGCAGTTAAAACAACAAGATTAAGACTATGTATCAAATTTGTTCACGTTGATTGCATATTAAAAAATGAGTATTCTAGTCACTTTAAATTGTTTTAAAAGCTTTGTTTTCATCATCATTCTTGCTGCTGTTCTGAAATCTTTCGTAATCATGATGATTATTTGATAGTTCAAAAAGTCAATATTACATAACATTCTTGATTGCAGATGCATTCAATTCAAGCAATGCATGAATACATGCTTTGCTGTTTAATGACTTTGTTTGCAGTTGCATCATGAGCTATTCATGCTTAAAACGTTTTTCAAGTGCAGATAAACATTAAGATTTATGCATTCAATTTTGATGTAAATTGTAAGAATGCTTTCAATCTTTTGAAAATCATCATGCATCTTTATCATTTTATTGAATAAATGAGATCTTTGTGCTGAAATTATATTGATGTCTGCAATGCATTTCTTATATTTTTCTTATTATTGCTCTCATTAATCTTTGTAATATAATGCTATTGCGATGTTATCACTTATTAAAATCATTATAAAAAGATTAAATCATTTGCATTTAAACTGCATTCTTACATTTTCTTGAATAAATGTGTTCAAAAGCATTATTTTCTTGATGATAGAAAAGTAAGAAGTAAGATGATTAATTTTCATTAGTCAAGCATGTATGAGTTTGCATGTTCATTTAATCTCTTGCATTCTGTTGTTAATTTTTTTATGATTCTAGTCTTCATTTATTCTTTCTAGTCTTCATCTTGATTTCATTCTAATTGAGTTCAGTGAGCATTCAAGCTAGAAGCGATGTCATTGAAACTCTGCATCATATGTGTAAGACGTCAACTTAATCGAGTCTAGCACAGAGCTGAGAAACACACATATAAGAATTGAGTTCTTTTCTGTAGATACTTTTCTTTCTTAGCATTTATTTATTAGTTAAATGACATCTTTATGACTCGCTCTAGATCAATCTCTAACAGTAGATAAATGCTAATCAACTTTGCTATCAACGTGTAAACGATACAAAATAATCTACTTCTATTCAGAAAATTCGCAAGAAATTCTTTGAATTACTTTCATCAAAACACACATTCAAATTTACTCAAATTTATCAAATCAATCACTTAATCTTATCATAATTAAATCTATCTACCTATTTTTATCTTCTCATCATGATACATGACAATAAGTCAGTCGAGTCACAAACAGCTCGCTTGCTTAGAAGCACTGCAAATAGACGAGTTTTTCTTATTTCTTTCAATGCTTCAACGAGATCTCAGAATGTCGCTATCTTATGAAACATCAACACAAGTCAACAACTTTGTCAATGAGCTATCAATCAATCAGACGAGATCATTAAGATGCTGATCGAGTTAAGAGATCAATAAAACATGACTTTGAAACTTAATGAGCAATGAATCGATTTACAAGTCAATCACATCAAGAGACTTAATGAGCTAGAAATCAATCAAACGACAATAAATACTCAAGAAGAGACTATTATGAAACTACAAGAGAAAGTATTGAGTTTCAAAAAGAGACAGCGTTCAGCGAATCAATCTTGATCTCGACAGTCTACGAAGTCTCAAGCTTCTATCGAGAATCATACTTGACGAGAGTCGTTCACTCTATTCAACAATGATCATCACAAGTTCTTCAAGTTTTTGAACTCATCTATATTCATTGATGAAGATGAATCAACATGAGACAGCTGAAGAATCAAGATAGACGACAAGCTTCAGACAAATGTTGATCACTTCGATAATGAGAATATCTGTATTGTCTATGTGATATCTAGACTAGAAGATGATGCTGCTGAGCACATCTTCGCTCGACATCAATATGACGCTTTGCATTCATACATCTTGATCAACGAGCTATTTGAGCATCTGAAAGAAATATACAATGAACTGAATAAGAATCGAAAGTGTCGTCGCAAGTACAACGTTCTGAGACAAGCAGACAAGTCTTTCAATGTCTTCTACTTCAACTTTATGAAGCTATTCAGTTATCTTGAATACGACAATTGCACTTTGATGAACGATCTTCAGAATAAAATCAATAATCGCTTGCAGAACGCTTTATCAATCTGTTCAGAGAACTTTACTTCGCTCACTCGCTTAAGAATCTTTCTTCAAGATATGAATAGTAAACAACGAGTTAATTATCAGCTTCGCAGCGAACGTTGCACTGTCATCATCAAAGTCACTATCATATCTAACAAATGCGCTACTACTCTCTTGTCAGCAGTGATGACTTTGATAATCGATTATGTTAAGTCTATCATCTTTTCTATCTCTGAGTCTGATCAAGCGAAATCGTCTATCATCTGTTACATCTGCAAGACTTCGAGACATTTGTTCAAGAATTGCTCTCAGCTGAACAAGATTGACACTTCTGCATCTCATGCATTCACTCTTCATCTACATGAGATCATCATTTCAAAGAATAAAGAGAATGAGAAAATATCTTTCGAGAATAGCGAGGCAAAAAACTAGAGACTTTCATCAAAAACGTGATGAAAGATGTGTTAATTTCTTCAACAATGAGCATGTCAGATAACTCTTTTGCTTCTGAATCTTTGACTACTGAATGTATACTTTCTAGCAATGAAATTAGTTACTCATTGAAGTCATTGATTGACATCGAAGCTGCTGACTATTCGTTCATTGATGAAGTGATTACGCAGATTGTTTGTGATCAGTTGCAAATTGAGTCTCTGACTTTGATCAAAGCAAAGTCAATTCGAGAATTCAATGATTATTATGTTAAGAAACTCATTACTCATGTCATTTATTTGAATCTGACTGTTCAAGATTATACGATTAACATAGCTTTTATGTTGATCATTCAATTAGATCAACATTAAATAATTCTTGAAAAAACATGAATGAACAAAATTGATCTAGTGATAAATATGCAAATCAATTTTCTTCGATTTTCGAATTTCATCTCTAGTCAGAAATTGATTGTTCTACTTTCAAGCAACAAGATAATCATGAAGCAGAAGAGTTTGACTTCTACTTATATACTGAAGAGATCTTTCACTACATCTCAATTCAGTCTGAAATCACTCTCTTTCAGTCAGTTCAATGAGAAGTCAGTTAAACTAATTGAATAGTTAAAATCGCGCGACGCGACTGTAACTAGCATCAAAAATTCTAAGTCAACGTTTAGTCTGAAATCATTCTCTTTCAGTTCAACAAACATAGCAATGATAGAAGCAGCGACATATAAAATGTTAGTCAAATGATCAGATGTCAAGATCTTTGCTGTTATCATCTTGAAAATCGATCAACTCATAACTACAGTTGAAAATAAGTTCGAAGAAGTGAATCTGCATGAGCTTTCTCACGTTGAAACTCTTGAGAAGATCAAAGTCAAGCTCTCTCTTGAGTATCATGACTATCTAGACGTGTTCGATCGAGCTATGATTAATCAGCTATTATTTCATCGTTTCTATGATCACAAAATTGAGTTGATCAATGAAGAAACATTCTTTAGAAGCAGACTTTATCAGATGTTCAATCACAAACTTCAGAAAATAAAGAAATATCTGATTAATCATCTAAACAAAAAATTCATTTTCTTCAGCTTTGCATTCTACGTCTCGCTCATCTTGTTCATTGAAAAGAAAGACGATAGTCTGCGTTTCTGCGTTGATTACAGAAAGCTCAATGCTTTGATCAAACGAAATCACTACTCTTTGTCATTGATAGACGAGACTCTCGCTCATATACAAGAAAGCAAGTATCTGACTTGATTGAACATCATTATCGCGTTCAACAAACTACGCATGCATTCAGATAGCAAAGATTTGACTATCTTTATTATCTTCTTCAACTCATACAAATATTATGTAATGCTCTTTGAATTAATCAATAAATCTGCGTTCTATCAACACTATATGAACAACGTGTTGTTCAAGTATTTACATCAGTTTTGTCAGATTTATCTAAATGACATTATCATTTACAGCAAGATCTTGAAGAAACACAAGTAACATGTACGATTGATCTTGAATAGACTACAAGAAGCTGATCTACAGATAGACATCAACAAGTGCAAGTTTCATGTTCAGAAAACTATCTTTCTAGAACTCTTGATATCAATCAAAGAACTGAAGATGAACTCTCAAAAGATACAAGCAGTCGTTGAATAATCTACACTCAATAATCTCACTCAGATACAATTCTTCATTGATTTCTGCAACTTCTATCGACGCTTTATCAAGAACTTTTCGAAGATTGTTCATCTCATGATTCAACTTACTCAAAAGAAGATCATATTTGAATGAAATGAGATCTGTCAGACGACATTCAATCATATGAAAAGATGTATGATCAAGACTTCTATACTACGTCACTTTAATCAAACTCATGAGACTATTCTTGAAATCAACTCATTTGACTATGTCAACGATGAAGTTCTCTCTCAATATAATGATGAAGAAGTACTACATTTGATTGTCTTCTATAGCAAGAACATGTTTTTTTGCTGAATGTAACTACAAGATATATGATAAAGAACTTCTGATCATCATTTGAGCATTTGAACATTGATGACTCAAACTGAAGCTAACTGACATTTCTATCAAGATGTTCATCGATTATCAAGCGCTTATTTCATTGACGAAAGATAAAGAGCTGAGCAAACATTAAATGCGTTGAATTCAGAAGTTTACTGACTTCAACTTCAGAATAATGTATTGATCTGACAAACAGAACATTAAGATCAATGCATTAACTCGTCAAGCTGACATCGTGCTCAGAGATTCAGAAGATGAGCATGTTTGCTATCAATGAATCACTATTCTGACTTTGAATTGAATGAAAATTGCTGATCTAAAGAAGAACATCAGTGAATCAATCTATAAACAGATTCTTGAGATTAATGAGATCAACGAGAATTGTACGTTACTTCACAAAGCAATAGCAAGAGACGAGACACAATATAAAGATATCAAATTGAAGAATTGTTGAACTCAGAATGAAATCTTGTATCATAATAGTCAGTTATGAATCTCGTTCAACGAGCTTCTACAAATGAATCTGATTCGTGAGATGCACAATCAATCATCAGTCAATTATTCTGATATTCTTAGAACTGTGAAAGTCATAAAGCGAAACTACTATTAATTATTCATGCGAAAAACGATAGATTGATATATTCAAAACTGCTATATCTGTCAACGTTCAAAGACATTTAAAGATAAATCAAATGACTTGCTTCAATCTCTATCAATATCTGAACAGCAATGACAAGACATAGCAATGAACTTCATTATTGATCTATCTGATTCAAGCGAATACAACGTTATTTTGACAATCATCTGCAGATTGTCAAAAGAAAAACATTATATTTCTTGCATCATTAATGATGAAGATATCACTGTCAAAAAGACAGCTGAAATGCTGATTCAATGAGTATATTGAACTCATGATTTATCAAGCTTCATAGTATCTGATCAAAATTCGCAATTCATCTCTATACTATGAAAGTTTCTTTGCAAACGACTGAGCATTTTTCTTTGATTGTTCATCATTTATCATTCTCAGATTAATGATCAAAGCGAACGAGTCAATCAGAACATTGAGCGATATCTTTGATTCTTCTGTTCATGTATGCAGAACAACTGATTCAAGTGACTATTCATGATTGAGTTTGTTGACAATAATGTCTTGTTCTCAATCATCTTCTTGACTCTCTTCTTCATGAACAAGAGCTTTCATTCTCATATGAGCTTCGACTCTGACATCATCGAGTATGAAAACACTCACGAACGCTTGCAGATCAATCGAGTCAAGAATATATTTGAACAAATGAACAAGACATTGATCTTCGCTCGTGAAGCTCTGATCAAAACATGAAAATGAATGATGAAACAAGCTAATAAGCATAGAAAGAAAATCAATTACAAGATTGAATCAAAGATGTTTCTGAATGAACAAAACATCATTACAGCGAGACTTTTCAAAAAGCTGAATGACAAGATGCTTGATTCATTCAAGATCACAGATTCTGTTGACTTCTTTTATAAATTGAAACTATCAGAAACTATGCATATACATGATGTATTTTATTCAGAGCTTCTTCATTCTGTTATTGATGATTCTCTGTCTGATCAGAAGAATGAATCTTTGAGATCAATAGTGATAAACGATGAGAATGAATGAGAGATCAACAATATATTGAACTTTCAACAATATCGAAGATGACTTCAATATCGAGTTAAATAAAAGAACTATGACAACAATCTCAACTGATATAACGCTGATGACAACATGTTGAGATCATGTCTAGAATCTAATCACACTGCAGCGAGATAGTGCGTAGCTGAATAGAATGTTTGATCAATAGAGATAGCTATAACTAGAATATTAAGAATACAGAAGAAATCAAAGAAAGTTTCGAGCTGTATCTAAAGTAGAGCAAAACAAAAAGAGCGAAGCAGATTTGCTTAAGTATTGAAAGCGCTAGAATAGAGTATCGAGGCTAGAGATTTAACATGAGTCAAAATCTCTAGAGTTTATTGACTAGAAAACTCTATTCAATTTCGACACACTCGTAACATTATCTTCTTCTTTTTAAAAGTCATGTTTCTATGACTTGTAATGTAGTTCATAGCACTGACGTAGAGTCTTAATGTTTATCTTTCTATCAATCTTTTTATTGATTCAAATCAACTTGTCAAATGTTTATTGTAGCAGACTCACTATGTGAGATAGAATGATCATTGAAGCAGACTCACTAGTCGACTTACTCATCGAAGAGATTGACTATTGACTTGCTCTTGAAGCAGACTCACTAGTTGCATGTGAACGTGAGGTAGATTGATTCACTGATAGATAGAGCGATGAGAGTAGATATGTCATTGCATTGATGAAGAGTATCATTGACGCAGACTTACTAGTCGACTTGCTCATTGAAGAGATCGACTATCAAACAAAGTTTGTTAACACAGATTATTTCAACTCAACTGATTCATGAGCTTTTTTGAGAGAGAGAGGAAATTTGATGATTCTCTAGCAATCAACAACTGTATGTTCTCGTTGATTCTATTGATCGAGTGAATCGATGTCACTTAATGAGCGATAGATTCTCTAGCAATTCAACAGCTCTTTAAGTCGTTGATTCTATTAATCTTCTGATGTTGTTCTGTCTTTCAATTGCGTCAATCATCAGATAAACAGATTTTTTTAGACTCATTCTATTCTAGTCAAGTATCTTGAACGAATTTTGATATCAGTATTGTATGATTCACGAATTCTTAATATAATGTTGAAATCATACCTAGAATCTAATCACACTGCAGCGAGATAGTGCGTAGCTGAATAGAATGTTTGATCAATAAAGATAGCTATAACTAGAATATTAAGAATACGAAAGAAATCAAAGAGAGTTTCGAGCTGTATCTATAGTAGAGCAAAACAAAAAGAATGAAGCAGATTTGCTCAAGTATTGAAAGCGTTAGAATAGAGTGTCGAGACTAGAGGTTTAATATGAGTCAAAATCTCTAGAGCTTATTGACTAGAAAACTCTATTCAATTTCGACACACTCGTAACACAACGAATTTATGAACGCTCAAGAGATGATCAATGACTTTCATATCAAATATTCAAGAAAAGCGCACTAAGAAACAACATTCATGTGAACATGAATATTCAGAGAAAGAAAGTGATGTTATGATTCTAGTCTTCATCTATTCTTTCTAGTCTTCATCTTGATTTCATTCTAATCGAGTCTAGTGAGCATTCAAGCTAGAAGTGATGTCATTGAGACTTTGCATCATATGTGTAAGACGTCAATTCAATCGAGTCTAGCACAGAGCTGAGAAACACACATATAAGAATCGAGTTCTTTTCTGTAGATACTTTTCTTTCTTAGCATTTATCTATTAGTTAAATGACATTTTTATGACTCGCTCTAGATCGATCTCTAACAGATTTAATTATGTAATGTGACTTTATTTTGCAGCATGTTCAAATGAACATGCAGCAAACTTATGTACATTTCAATCTTTAGTGTTTTAATGCTTATTCTTTTAAATGCTTTTGCAACATAATGTAAAGCTTGATTTTGCAAAGTTTCTAATTTGCATTTCTTGTTTGATAATTCTTTCTCTTTGTCATGCTGATGTTAAATTGATGCTTCAAATGCAATTCTTGATTTCATTACAGTTAAGTACACTTGTTTCACTTTTGTGAAGATTGTTTCTCATATGAAGACTTTTAAATAACTAAGCGTAAGCACTTTTGTGACGTGACTCACTTTTATTTGTTAAATATGCACATCTTATTTCAGTTTCATGTTCAGTTAAATCTTTAAAACTCGTACATCTGACTTCAACTTAATCACTAAATTTTCTATTTATATGCTAATCATCATGTTGAATTTTCTTAATTTTCTAGTGAAATGTGTAAGCTTATATTTTTCTGATGCAAACGTTGCGTCATGAGTTTGAATTCACTTTATGCAAATATCATATGTTTTACTTAATGTTTTGCAAATTTCTTTAATGAATTTGACATAAACTAGAATGTTGATATCATTTATGAAGTCAAGCACTTCAATTTTGATTCTCAATGCTTCGTTTATTGAAAATATGTTGCATACATCATATGCAACATACATAAAACATGATCTTTATGCTGATTTTCTTCTTAGACTTGAGAAATCACTTAAAGAGTTTTTCTTGCAGCAAATTTACAGTTTAAGATGAATAAGATTTTTTGCTGCTTAAATTTCAACAGTTTACTTTTTAAACATAAGTTGCAGATGTTTTATCAATGATATGCATATGTATTGCAGTCAATTTCTTCTTTAATCACATCAACATGCATTACTGTTCTTTTAAGTTATATAAATAATATTTTCAACTAAAGATTGATTTTATCATTAAAACATTCAAAAGTCAAAATTCAGTAAAGAAATGAGATTTTTAAAATTGACAGTTATCATCATTGTATATCATGTCTTGCAGACGCTTGCTTCGCTTGTAAAGCATGCAATTTATCTGTTTCATGTTATATGTAAAGATTTTTCTCATGCAGATTGATCATGTTTTGCAAAAATGTTCATTTGTTACACTTTTAATCAAATAGCGTAGTTCAATCAATTCTTTGATCAACAACGAGATTTATTTGTATGAGATGCTGACTACGAATCTTCTGCAAGCTATGCTTGTCAGAAGAGTTGAACAATCTCATCAACAGAGCAGTAACAGCGTGATGCGTGTATATTATGCTCACATACACAGATTGAGCATCGCATTGCGATGCTCACAAACAACAAGATCACATGATCAAATGATTATGTAATCAAACAGTGAACGAAAGTTCACGACGAAGTGATCAACTTTCAAAATACACAGATCGAGTATCACATTGCAATGCTCATAAACAACTCAAAGCTCATTTAGTCTGCTCAACTAAATGATTAAACAGTGAACGAAAGCTCACGTCAAAGTGATTAACTTTCACAATACATTGATCGCTCATTTAACTCGCTCAGCTAAATGATCAAACAGCAAATTTGAAAGCTTATGTTGAAGTGATCAGCTTTTACAATACACAGATTACTCATCTAGTCTGACTAACTAGATGATCAAACAGCAAACGAAAGCTCACGTCAAAGTGATCAGCTTTCACAATACACAGATTGTTCATTTAGTCTGACTAACTAAATGATTAAACAGCAAATAAAAGTTCATGTTGAAGTGATCAGCTTTCACATACACAGATTAAGCATTGCATCATGATGCTCACAAACAACTTAAAGTTCATTTAGTCTGCTCAACTAGATGATTAAACAGTGAATGAAAGTTCACATCAAAGTGATTAACTTTCACAATACATTGATCGCTTATTTAGCTCGCTCAGCTAGATGATTAAACAGCAAATTCAAAAGCTTACGTTGAAGTGATCAGCTTTCACAATACACAGATCAAGCATTGCATCACAATGCTCATAAACAACTTAAAACTCATTTAATCTGCTCAACTAAATGATTAAACAACGAACGAAAGCTCATGTTGAAGTGATCAACTTTCACAATACATCAATCACTCATTTAGCTCTCTCAGCTAAATGATCAAACAGCAAATTCAAAAGCTTACGTTGAAGTGATCAGCTTTCACAATACACAGATTGAGTATTGCATCATGATGCTTATAAACAATTCAAAGCTTATTTAGTCTGCTCAACTAGATGATCAAACAGCGAATGAAAGTTCACGTCAAAGTGATCAACTTTCACAACACATCGATCATTTATTTAGCTCACTCAGCTAGATGATCAAATAGCAAATTCAAAAGCTTATATTGAAGTGATCAGCTTTTATAATTTTGATTTGACTATATGATCATTTGATTATATAAACATGTTACATGCTCATATGTGCACTTTAATGATCTGACTGATCAATGAAAAGATATACAGCAATGATTATGACTAAATTACATGTAATTTAGCATACACACAGCGCTTCAGTGCTACTATTTAAATAAATAGCATCATGTTTCATAGTTTTAAACTGCATAAGCACGTAAAACTTGAAGAAATAAAAAAAATCATTGATTATATTTCATGAAATACTCTTTTCATTGTATCTTATAATATAAGATTTTCTTTCTTTTTCACTTCTGTAAAATCTTTTCTACTTTTCATTCTTGTTTATTATCAATAAGCTTGAAAGCAAAATACTTAAGTATAAAGTCATTGTTTAATCTACAATTATATGATTTTAAAAGAAATACATGAAAGATAAAATAAGTTTTATAAATGATTAAAAGACTCAAATAATACATCTGCTTATTTATAAATTCTTGTATACAAAAGAATTTTAACATTTTATTTAATAACTTTTTACTCAACTTCTTCTGCTTTAGATTTTTTGCTGATAGTATGATTAAAGAACTTAAACTTATGTTTTTAATTATAGTACTTTGTTTGAACATTAATCATGTTTTGTCATCATTGCATTCATATGTTTTATACATCTTGCAGCATTTCAATGTGTTTTTTGCTGCTGATACTTCTTCTTTCATAGCATCATTCTTGATGCATATGTCAAAGATTGATTTATAATCATACATAATTTTAAAGAAATTACAGCTCAATAAAGAATGCTTTGTTTGATGATACATGAACTCAACTATAAGTAAAAGCATAATTCAATCATCTTACTTTTTTGAACAATATATTCATAAATAATCTTTCAGCATTTAATTCTGTTATTCTGTCTGATCATTTATTTGCAAATAAAAAACAGTGCTTAATCATCATTTTATCTTCGCATGAAAGCAAATTTTTGATCAAAACATATTAATAAATAATATTTATTTCAATGAAATGCTCGCTCTTTTCAACTTCAAGTTTGACGTGCGTCTCTTTGAGTTTGACTCAACCTGTTTGAGACAAAACGCTCTTCATTGATTGACTTGTTGCTTTCTTTTCAACGATCAAGCTATAAGTATTAACTTCTCTCGCTGTTTTTTTATCTTTTCTTCATTCTTTCTTTTCAACACTTGATCTCGCTTTTGCAATGTCACTTTCTTTATTCTTCTCATTCATCAGTCATTCTAATTGACTGATTTGCTTCTGTGTGAAACATTTTTACTTGTTTTCTCTTTTTGCATAGTCTGTCTTATGATTGCACGTCTTTTCTTTAACTTCTGCTTCACATCTCGAGCTAATGACATCATCATGTCTTCTCATTCGCTGTTCTAGTCTCTCTTGCAACTGATGTAGATGCATGATTTCATTTGACAGAGAGCTGAATCTCTCTTGATTGACTTTATCTGTTTGAGAATGTTTCATCTTTATCTCTCTTTGTCACTCTTATTTCATCTCGACTCAGCTGATATCTGAGCTTGTCGTGACATTGATTTAAAGTGTTTGTCTTTAGTGAGAATTGACAAAGTCGAATTTGTTGCATTGAAGATTGCTGCAACATGATTCAATGAAAGAAATGTCTCACTGCAACTAACAGCAGTCTTCTCAAATCTGTCTGACTGCGTTGATACAAATCTTACATTTACAGTGATATGATGACGTAATCTCAGAAAAGCTGAGCGTGAAGATGAAGACGTCATCGAGTTTTACAAAGAAAAACAAATCAATGAAGAAAATGTCTCAACATGATTGCAGCAATCTTTTCTCGATTGATGACGTTGCTGTCTAGACTACGTCGAAATGATCTGTGTTCATGTGTCATGCAAGAATTGAGAAGCTTGCTTATTTGCATTTCATGAATTCATCTAACTCTTAAGACTTCAACATCTTCATTACATGATGACTGTAAATTGATTGATTTTCAACTTCTTTCGTTTCATGAAACTGTCAATCTTTTGATATGACTTTTTTGATGATTTTTTCATCTTGTTAATGCATCTTGTCATTTGATCGCTTCTTGATTTCTCAGTGATAATTGAAAATAGAAGAGACTTAGAAAACTGTGACTTTGATATGAGTCAAATTTTCATATGATTCGCAGCAATTGAAGTAAAATCATGTTAAAGACATGAAGAGAAGCAGCTGAATCATTTGAGCATCTTGATGCACAATCAGCGACAAAGATCATCAAGACTCGAATGAGTGATTTGAGCTTGCAGATTTCAAAGAAGAAATGATTGAGTCATATCAGTTTATGTCTTCTGCAGACAAAGCTCAAAATGAGCGAAGCTGTCTTGTCAATCATGAATAGCATTGAGACAAAACTTTCATGTTGTATAACATTGATATTGAGTGTCTCGTAATTGATCATTGTCTCAGTCATTAATGATTGCTCAATTGATGATATAAAGAAATGTTGAGCGAGATTAGAAGAAACTTCTGAATAAAGTCTGAAATTTATCGTTTACTTAAATCACTCTTCTTTTCATCTTTTTTCAAACAATTAATCATTTTGATTCTTGTGAATATTGAGTGATGAATGACATTGAATTCTGACAATCATCATCTTCTTGAAGAAAAACACTCATCTTCAAAGATTAATACATTCAAGAAATGAATATTTGAACTTCATTTGTTAGCGATAATGCTATTTTTGCAAGATTCAATGACTGAGATGAAACTTTGCAAGCTCTTGACATCGTGCAAGTCATGAATATGATGACATCAGATGAAGTAGATCTTGCTTCGCAACAAGTAAAGTGAGATATTAATACAAAGCAACTGAATTTCTTGCAAGTGCGTTATCAGTCTGTTGAGTTCAAATTTTCGTAAGAACTTACTCTTATTCATGAATATGATAAACAGAAAGAATTGTTGAATTCTAGTAACTTGAGAACAGATGACTCTCAAGATAAGTAGCATGATTTATCTTGTTTAAACATCGTTGCTCATAACTTTTAAATGATTTCATTTTATTGATTGAGAACGACGATGATGATAGTGAGACTGACGCTAGTTTAGAGTCTGTTGATGCTGAAGAAAAAAACATGACTGATGATAAATTGACTCAGCGATGAATTATATGAGCGAGAACTTAAGCGCTGAACAATTGAATGAGAAGTGAGATGTGTCTGAAACTCAATTGACATTTATAACGAGCTTGAAAGCTGAATAAAATCATTGAAATTCTTACTTAATGATTTCACGACTGACACATGACATTGATCTAGATGTTTTATTCTTCACAAGAAGATAATCAATTTTATCTCAGATTGCTCTTCATCTTGTGATATTCTTCTTTTATTGACATATGATAAACAAATCTTTGAATCAAGCGACAGATCTTGCAGCGATATGAAGTCTGATCACTCAGCTGATAAGAAAAAAGAAGACGAAAACAAAGTTAAAGACAAAGAAGCTAAGTGAGAGAATAAAGAGAAATTCGATGATGATTGTGACATGAGCGAGATGTCTTTGCTGTCTTTCACGAAGAAAAAGTGCAGATTTGTCGCTCGTAAGAGATCTTCGTCACAGCGAAGAATCAAACGTTGTTGCTGTTCATCATTTTATTGAGATGAAGCTGTAGATAATTAAGATGAGTGTGAAATGCACATTTTTGATTCAAAAAGTGAATAATCATCTAATATTTTACAGATATTTCAATTGTAGTTCAGAATCAGAACAATGATACTCAGAATGATGATGCTTCTTCTGCTAAATGCAGTACAGACAGTATTCTCTCATACTATCTTCGATTTTCGAAAGTCTCATCAGCTTCTGTATCATCACTGATTTCGAGACAGTCTTCACTCAAAGATGACGTTACAAGATCAATGACAGATCAGACTACTTCGTTGTGAATGTGAGACTCAACGCTTCTTACAGCTATTGAGTCTATGATAATCACGAGCGCAATCAACAACTTGCATTTTAAGCGCACAACAGACACTGCAGATTTGAACGAGAATGAAGAGAAGCAGAAATAAGAAATCATAAGAATTCTTGACAAAAGATGAACGAGAGAGAGACAAGAATACAAGATGCGTTGAGAAGACACATGACTGCGCAGAAGCGAGTTAGAAAACGCACAGAAACTGTTACAAGAATTCGAGAGAAAAGATCGAGCTCAGCGTGAATGCAAACGAGGCAGATCGGCTCGTACAGACATGAGTCGATGATCGTTGACTACTTCGTTTGCAGAGAAGATACACATGTTCTTGATTTTATCTGTAGTGATAAGTTCTCAAATTTCTATTCTGTCAGTACGACTCTTCCCTCTATCAACCTTTGCGTCTTCTATGTCACGATCGTGCGTCGTCAAATTGACGTCGTGTCTTCTTCAGCTATTGTCTCTATCTGTTTGACTTCACAATAAATCTCAAAAGAGAAGGCACGAAGAAGATATTGATCACTGTGTGTCTCTTGTCGTCTTTTCGTCTTCAATGATGCTTGATGCGACAATCATTTTTTCGAAGAGATTCTCTTTCAGTTTTCACACAAATCAAGCAAAGGCCTATCTTTGTATTCGACATATTTTCTTTCTCATTTCGCAACTTCTCTCTCAGATTCAAATCCTGATAATATTGGCATGAGCAATAACTTAATCCGCACAATGTGGTCGCTGGTTTCTGAAGAGACAGCATTTGACTGAAGATGACTGAGATGCTTTCTTGTCGAAGCTCTATTGCCACAGGTCATAACTGACACGATCGAAGGCTGTCGAGAGAATGCTCAGTTTGTTCGAGGAAATCTGTCGATTGACCCCGTCGCTCTTGAGGTTTCACTTCAGAGTCAGGTTGGTCAGATACTGTCAGCGACTCTCTGAGTCTGTAGCTTCGATGCGACTGAGTAGAGAGTGCTTAGTTCATACCTTACGTTCGCGAGATATTTGATACTCGCGCCTAGAAATTTCAAGTTTCATAGTACAATCGTTTAGCGAAATACCACAATTTGTAATTCATAGCATCGACTCGCTGCTTGTTGCACATATACTTGTTTCGTATCTTCACAACTTGTAGCTCTTGAAACAAGTAATCGATAAGATGTCGCTGAAATCATCGTCGTGAGTTGCTAACATTCTTCACAGATGTAACCTCACTTACAAGCTTGTCAATGGCACGAGCGATAGAAGTCTGCTCTGTTGAGTGAATTTTCTGCACAATTTTCATCATGCTGTTCATTCTCGCCTTGTTCAACGCCAGAATTTGCTTCTTCTTCTTTTCTTTCTCTCTCTTCGCCTTTTCACATTTCTGTCAGCATTGCTCACAAAATGAAGTAAAGCTGTAGAATCGTATATCTTTTCGATCGTAAGAATCTTTATAAGATTGATGCACGGTCGAACGAACTCTGCAAACTTCACATATCGACTTTCTTTCGACTTGCGTGCACTCAGAGCAGACGCAAGAGCTATCGAAGTCGCAATTGCTGTTATAGATCAGAGAGAAGTGAAAGAATCTTGAAACAAGGCTTCTCTTCAAAAAGAAGACATGCTTGATGATCATATCGAAGTATTTCATCGCTATTGAACTGTGTGTAAATCGTCTGAGTAATCTCGCATAATTTCGAAAGAACGACGAATGTGTCTGACGTCGAAGTAGAATGAACATGCTGTCTGCTGATCTGTGAGGGTAATTATTGAGAGCGAAGTGATGAGAGACTCTCTGCTTCTGCCTTCTTCTTTTAGCTTATGCTGTCTAACGTTTCAAGTTATCTAAATTTAGAATTTTTCTAAATTTATTCAGACCACGTATGATTCCTACTTCACTTCAAATCGTAAGATGTGATAGCTTGATTAAGTCGACGAAGTGATCGACGATTACATTACAGCTGATGACGTACATTAAGACCGAGCTTGTAGCAGAACGATAGAATGTTTCTGAAAAAAGTTGAGTTTCTTTTGACTCTCTCAAGCATATGAAACTTTAAGTAGGTAAAGAACAAACCGTTTCAAATTTATAAATTGCGAGTGATCTAGAAAGATTGGTGAAAGATTATGATCGCGTGAAGAACGAAGACAGCTTTCTCGACTCAATGAGCTTGAGACAAGAATCAGCTATCAAGACGTTGTATTTACGAGCGATCGAATTATCGTTCTCACTCTCGAACCTCACGCAAGATCTTCAGAAATTCATTCAAAACATCGTAGAGTTTAGTATCGATTTCACGATAATTGTTGAAAGCATTTAGCCTCAGTTGTATCAATGAATATATTCATATTATTTCTGAGACCTTCTATTCTAGCGAGGTACAACGGCAAAGCAATATCACCTATCGACATAAGACAAGAACAATGTCATCATTTTTCAAGTCAAATAATTTCAAGAAGCTGATAGATATCAAAATGTTGTCGTTAGTCATGCTTTCTTAATATTACGAAGCTGATTGAAGTAAGGTTCGAAGTAAATAACCGTAATCTAAAAGTTCTTCGAGTATGAATTGCCTCAAACTCATTGAAAGAATCTTATTTTCTTAATTCTTGCTCGTTACTAGCTTCGTCGCTTGAAAGTCTACTGTTTGAACTGGTTTAGATATTATTCGTGCCTCTCACTTTCGCTCATTCTTCGCTTAGAAGTATGCTCGAGCCCGTGCACGTTTCGATTCCGTGCACATTCTAAACTCAATTAGTCACTCATACTATTTTTATCATTATTCAACCATCATTCATAGAATCAAATTGCAATTAATATAGAGAGTTGTCGATATCTATATGAAGCTTTCGAGCTATAGAATCAATCATCAAATCGCTTAGAAGCTTTGTTTTGCCTTTCAGCTCGCGTAGACCTGATTTGACTTGGTTCTCTTTTCACCTTCTCAATAGAAACAAAATCAGTGAATTGCTGTACTTTCACCTCTTTAGACTTCTTCTTTTGCTCTTTCTGAAGCTTTTTAGCCTTCAGCTTTTGCTTCTGAACTAGACGTCGTTGCTTCAATTTCTTCGCTCGTAGCTTCTTTTTTCGCTTTTCTTTCTTCTCTCGCTTCGCCTTCTTTTTTTCCCGTTCCACCTTTCTTTCAGCTATTAAACGCTGTTTCTCTAGCTTTCTAAGCTCTCTTTGTTTCTTTTCATCCGTCTTTTGAATAGCAGCTTGCTGTTTCTCTTCGATTCTTTGAATTTGACGATCACGAGCCGCCTGAATCTTATTAGAACTAAAAAACACCTTCTTTGCCTCACTATTAACTTCTAGATCGTCAAATAAAGGCTTTTCACGTCGTCTGCAACTTCGCTCAATACGTACTGTTCATCGAAGATCTTCGTTTTCTGCTTTCAGAAGAGCAACATCTGTAGTAAGCTTTTTCATCGTATTGTTCAACTTACGAGCTTTCGAACCAATTACTTTCTCTACAACTGACTTCATTAATCGTCGAACCGTTCTTCAATCAGCTTCGAACAATGCTGAAGAAGAAGAATGACTTGAAACAGGTCTAGCCTTCGATTTAATCTGCTTTATGACCTGTGACGAATTGAAAGACTGCAATCTCGTCTTTTCTCATTCACTTTTAATGTTGGCAGACGTGAAAGCAGCTTGATGTGCAGACTAAAATAGATCAAAGAAGTCTCTTTTTGATATTCGAGAAAGTTCTTGACTTTTAAAGATTCAGTCATTCAGGTTTTGCGAGTAGTAATTGGCCAAAGAGTTGAATAAGCTGACATTCAGAGGTTGAAGACGATGAGTAGAATGAGAAGAATATAAAGCTACGAGCATCTTGTTCTGCTCACACCAGTCAAGAAACTTCATGTTAATATGACTGTCATGCTCGTCAATGAATAGAAGGCGATAATCGCGAGAATTTCTGGCTTTTGACCTCGTATTTCGGTCAAATACGATTGTGAGTCAAGAGTAAATCAATTCATCGTTAGTTCAGTCAGTAGCGAAGAAAGCAAAGAAGCAGAATTGCTCTTTGAAGTCATATTCAGTAAGTCAGCTATTCTGAATATTGCGTGATTTCGCCTGGTAAATGATCGAAGAGAGTATATAGATCAGATTTATGCAAATGATTGCAATCAAGATAATTCATTCTTTATTGTTGTCTTGATCAGCACTCAGCAATTTGTCACTGTCTAGATGCTTTAAACTAAAGACTCTTCGAGTCTTTTGAAGCAGTTCAAGTAGAAAGTTCTTTTCGTTCATATTGTATGTGTTTGAAGAAAGAATCTCATATTCTTCGATTTTTTGCTTTACCTACCCCATATTAGTATGAAATTAAACGTAATGAAGGCACTTACTAGGTCAAAATAAAGCTGATATTGATATGCATTATCGACTTTTTTTCGCTCTAGATCAGCTTCTTGTAGAAACTTTGACTGCAGTATATCTGAATGACGTCGAACGAACTCGTAGAACCAGTTTTTGCCTGACTGTTTTCCAGATATATTATACGCAAAAACGCGAATCATCACATTGAGAGAGAGTATATCACGCTCGGTAAGCTTGTTGATATAGCGAATAAGCTCTTTTTCTTGTTGGTTTGAAAGAATTGACGTCGTTTGCTTGCTTTTCTTCATCGAGACCGTTATACTTCTATGTCGTCGCGACAGCGTGATTCAATTGATATTGAATTTCTTTGCAGTAGCAGTGTAGTTAGATGAGTCTTGCAAAGCTAAATCAGCAAGCGCTGCTTCAATTGAAGTCATATTGAATTTGTAATTGATTTTTGAAGAAAGATGAAAGTAGTAAAGTGAGATGTGCACGAGATCGAAACGTGCACGAGCTCGAGCATACTCTTAGTGCTCGGCAGTCATGCAACAACAAACCTTCATATTTTTGATTCATCATCTTCAAAAATTCATCAAAATTCAACCACATGACTTCTACATATGCTATCATCGAAGGTCGCATTCAGAAGGCTATTGAAGTCATACACACGCATGAAAATTCTAATCGAGCAGAAATTGCGCGCGAGTTTCGTGTTTCATATGAAAGACTTTGATCTAGACTAAAGAGTTATCAGTTCAAAACAGCAGTACGAGAACTGCATAACAGAGCTTTAAAATCTGATCAGAAGTCAGCTTTACGGCAATACTTAACCAAAATGAATGAGTTAGGCTTGTCAGCTAGGCTACACATGATGCAATCGACGGCAAACGCTCTTCGTGCTCAAGACTTTCCTCGTTGAAATTCTTCACCTCTACTGAGCGATAAATGGGTCAAACGATGGTTAGATCATCAGTCAGGTCTCTTCAAAGCTAAACGAAAGCCTTTAGCAGCTGATAGAAAGAACGCGCATGATTCGAAAGTACTACAGACTCATTTTGATGAGTATAAAGAGATGATCATCAAATATGATATAACGAAGAAGAATACATAGAATTTCGACGAAATCGACTATCGTATGAGCATTGCACGCTTCGATTGAGTTGTTACTGTAGATTCAAATAGAAGAATTTACTTCAAAGATTCGAATAATAGAGAGTCATTGATGAGCATCGAATGCATCAGTGAGGGGGGCAAGAATATACCATCAATGCTAATTATGACTGAAGTGCAAATTTTAGCCCCTCATTTTAACAACGATCTTGTTGATGACATGCTAGTCACTATCTCTGAAACAGGCTATTCAAACGACTGAATTTCCCTTCGATGACTGAAGCACTTTGATCGCTTTAGTCAAAAGCATCAACAGAGAGCTTGAAGATTGCTTGTGATGAATGGCTATGAATCTCATTATACACGCGAATTTCTAAGCTACTGCGAAGATCACAAGATCATTTCTTTTGACTTATCTTCACATATCACACACTTACTTCAGCCGCTAGATGTGAGTGTATTTCAGCCATTAAAGCATTGGCATTCGAAGGCAGTTAATCGAGCTGTTCAAACGAGTGACGAGATCTTTTCAAAATTCGAATTTTTGGCTGATAGTACTGAATAAAGTTCGAACTATTGAAAGTTCGGTTCGACCTACTACATCATCATCTACTATAGACGATTCAGCCGTTTGAAAAACTTCTACTAGTCGAGCAGCAATTGCAAATCAGCTGATTCATCTGACAATGAAAGAAGATATATCAGTTGATCTTGAAAGAAAGCTTGAAACGTTCTGAAAAGGCGCTAGCGTCATGACACGTAAAATAGAGTTGCTGCAGAATCAATTAAGTCAAATAGAAGTCGCTGAAAATGCTCGCAAAGCACGCAAAAAGCAGTCTAATAAGATTCTCAAAATCGAAGACATCTTGTACGTCAAAGATGCTCGAAGTATGACTCAAGATAGGCAGAAATTGAAGGACGAGAGGCAGCAGCAGCGCGAAGAGACCTGGGAAAAGCGTTATTTAAATGCACTAAAGAAGTGCTACAGAGCTACTAAGTCTCATAGAGCTGCTCGCATTAAGTTCGTTCAGACTTATCAGAAGAAATGACGAGTTATTTTGAAGCAATTGCTTCGAAATCCTCGTGTATATAAAGGGTAGTTGAATTTAGTTGTTGCATGACTGTAATTGTTGCATGACTGTCGAGCACTAAGCGAAGAATGAGCGAAAGTGAGGGGCACGAATAAGTCACACATCTTAATATTTAGATATATCTATATATAGTATTCTAAAATACGATTGGTTAATAATTTTAGCAGTGCCTCTTTGCTTTCACGCTAACGATCGTTTCGTTCTTTTGCTCCCTTTATGCTCTCTTATGCTTCCCCTTTGCTCCCTCGTGCTTCCTCGTGCTTCTCCTCAGCCACTTTCTACTCACTTTCTATTCGTTCTAGCGATTGTCTTTTTGCAAGTTTAAAAGAAAGCGTGCATGCAGCTCGAATTGAATACTAGTTAAATGACTTCATACTCGTATTTACCCCTCAACCGCGCAAACGGTTGAACCGCGCACCGTACCTTAGTTTCATAAGGGTTAGGGTTGATTAAAGTACGGTGCGCGGTTCAACCGTTTGCGCGGTTGAGGGGTAAATACGAGTATATGGCTCCACCGACTGCTCACTATGTAATATTCTCTCTTGCCCTCTTGCTCTGTAATGGTTTTTTGCTCTCAAAGGCGTGAGACTTATCAGTGGCTGACCGGGGGGCAGCCAAAGGTTCAAGGAGACTCGAAGACCTCGCCAAAGGCGAAGATGCTCCAACTTGCTGGCAGTGAGGGGACGGCCGAAGGGACTAGGTGTTGGGGAGAGCGACAAAGTAGTATTGATGCTATTTTAGGGGCGACAAAAAGTCGGCCAACTAGATACTACCTAAGAGGGTTTAACCTATTACCTCATGGGGTTGAGCCCATGCACCTTGCCGAAGCCTTAGCCATTCGACTGCTCTGCAAAATCTCAACAGTTAGCGACCATCTTAAGTCGATCGCAAGTAATACGAATCAACGTCTTTAGATATCAAGCTATGAACAATTTAGATCATGATGACCCGAGGCAGACGCGATTATTAGACAGCATTACTCAAGGGTAATTACGCAGCAACCTAGTATGGAGTTATATGACTGCTGACCGTCTTAGAAATGAATCGTTTCACACAATAGCTGAC
>JAABUS010002752.1_pt1 | contig 31579 bp, 19 predicted proteins | sample 5560161 | NCBI WGS metagenome assembly JAABUS01 (sample SAMN10711885, study PRJNA513376) | rock metagenome | isolation source: Antarctica rocks | place: Antarctica: Victoria Land, Trio Nunatak nord | collected 2016-01-04 | reverse complement strand
GCGAGTCGATGATCCGGATCAGCTCGATTCATCGTATGGTCAAACTCTTGAAGCCCGATCTGAGCAAGCCGGCGGTGCCGTTCAGATACCGGAAATCACAGGGAATCTTTACCGGATAGCCTCTTAGAGATCACCCCTGTCTGCTTCCCCTGTTGACACGAAATCCTGGGTAATTTGTGATCATCGGTTTCTAACGGCTTTTTTCCCTCTGTTCCTCCTACCTGACGACTCCGGGGATCGTTAGGATTAGGACGATCGTGTTGCCTTTGACTCTCTGGCGAATCCGGTATTCGACGGGGGCGTCCTCCGGCCAAGCCGCGTCTAAGGCAATTTCTCTCCGATAGAATTCTTTGTCCCTCTCAACACCCGTAACTGCCGCTTTGAGAATCGGGTACGCTCGGCTCAGGGCGTTGAAGTCCGACCCCCCATGTCGGGTTTGGAACTCGAAGGTTCCCCCGATGGGAACGACCGGGAAAACGTCGGGGGGGTGGTAACCGGCGGTCGGTTCGTCCCGACCGGTTTTTTTTCGGCACGTCGGCCAGACGCTGGTTGAGTTCGTCGTAACGCTGCACCGTCCTCGCTGTCATAGCCTCGGCCTGCGTTTTGACCATGTCTATCGACTGCTGCAGTCCCTCGACCACGTCGACTCCTCGATCCGCCTGACTCACCGCCTGACGGGGGCCGAGGTCTTGCGTTTGTAGGCCCTGAACCGGAGGTCGGCTTGCAGGTGCTCGGCGGCGGCGCGAGAGACCTGGTGACTGCCAAGGGTATGTTCCTGTGGGTGCATGGCTCGCGTCGGTGTTGACCCTGTTGCCAGAAGTCATTTTTCGGAGAGGCCTTGCGTCCATCTAACTCGACCCTCATGATCGCAGACCAACTTTGGAACGACTGAGATTGGAGGTCTGGCCACCGCCACCGCGGGAGTCGTCGATGACCAGGTTATCCCTTGTCACAACGGTGTTGAAGTCGCTGCCCGTTCCGCCCGTGCCCGTCGCGCCCAGCGGAATACCATTGGTGCCTCTGATGCCGTCGGTACCGGTGCCGACGACCGTCAAGCCGTATCTACTGAATAGCATGAGCCGCTGACGCGGGCGCAGGACCACCGTGTTCGATGCCGCATCGTATGTTGCGGAGTCAATCCGGATGGAACGGCCGTTCCGGCCGACGAGGCGGTAATTATTCACATTTTGTGCGCTGGCCGGATCGAGTGCACTGTCGAAACCCAGCACCAGCGTGGTCCGCGCCAGGTGGAAGCCCCGACGCTGCACGCGGTTGACCTGCGGCCCGGCGACTCCTGTGGGGGTCCCGCTCACTGTGACGGTGGTGGACACCGGGTCGGGCGCCGGCACGTCAATTCCCGTCGGCGTGAACGTGGTCGTGATCGTGAAGGTGCCCGCGTTGGCGTAGGTGGGCGAAACGCGCACCTCGAACGGCCTGCCGGGTCCGCCGGGCTGGGTGATGGTGCCCGCGATCGGCGCCGTGCCGTTGCCCAAGTTGACCTGCGCACTGAAATTCGCGGGCGTGGCGGTGGGTTCGCTGATGTTGAACGTCGCGACGAGCACGTTGTTCAGGGGCGTCCCCGGCGTGGCACTGATGGAGCCAACGGGGATGGAGCCAACGGGGTTTCCTGTCGCAGGGCCGAGGATGGTGAGGCTGCCAGCGACGCTCAGTACCCCGGAGGAATTGATGCCTATGTTCGCACGTCCTTCCAGGCCGATGGAGATCGTCTCACCGATGATGGCGTCGAAAGTCGCCTGCCGCTCGATCGGCTGCCCTGGCTCGACGACCCCCTCGCTCAACGTCTCTTGGAACGGATTGTCGCGGATGTAGGTCACCCGATGACTCGCATTGACGCCGAGGTCGTCGGCCGTGGACTGGATCGCGATCGACTCCACCCGGATGGGGACCCGCTGCCCGGGCGACTCGCCCTCGGAGGGCAGGACGTCGAACGTTATCACGCCGAACCCTCCGCCCGAGACGCTCCCCGTCGTGCTGAATTGAGTCTCGGTCGAGAGGTTGGTGGCCACGATCGTACCGGACAGCGAGAACGCCACGCGCTGCGGCGCGTAGACGAACGTAGCGATGGCGGTCGCGAGGTTGGTCGACGGCTGATCGACTTGCACCTCCGCCAGGGTCACGGCGTTCGGGGTGCCCAGGTTGGAGTTGCTGATTGGCCTTGAGCCCGAGTCCTCCCGCCCGCCGGCCATTACCTTTCCGATGACGCCCGGCGAGGGATTCAGGGACGAGACGCTGAGTGTGGCCAGGAGCGAGCGCGCCTCAAGTCCCTCAGGCGTGGGGGTGGCCCGGCGCCGCGAGCGGGCTTTGGGGCTGTGGAATGGGTGAATCACGGATGCTCTCCTCACGAAAAGCTCAGCGGACCCGGCCGCCGAGCCACACCGTTCCAGTGACCAGCACGCGTTGTGGCGCCCGGGGTCCGCTGCAGCGCGAGGTTAGGCGGTCCGCCCGGCCGTCCGATTTTGACATCGCCTACTACATGGTAGAGTCACGGAACGCGGACGAACCGGACATAGATACCGAAGAACTCTCGCCGTGCTTGGTAGACATAGGACCTCCGGCCTGAAATCCAACAGAGATGGCCGCGATCCGCAGGACTACCGCATGTTGCTGAGATGGGCACCGGGGAGGCGTGGGCGATTCGATGAGGTTTCATTTCGCGCAGAGACAAAATTTATTGCAATCATGCTAGGAACCGCTGATACTCGAGCTTGTCCCCAACCTTCAGATTGCCCCGGGTCCCCAAACTGGGTAAGTGACGACGATGACACCAGAAGGCCGGCCGTCTGAGTTAGAGGGGCTGGACCTGCGAATCCAGGCGGCTTGTGAGGGTTCGCTAGAGGAGCTGGGGACAGTCCTGGAGGGATGCCGCCAATACCTGCTGGCGGTCGCCAATCATGCAATCGGGCCTGAGTTGGTGGCCAAGGCAGGGGCCTCGGACATCGTCCAGGAGACCTTCCTCGAGGCGCATCGGCACTTCGGCCGGTTCCGGGGTCGTACCAGGCCCGAGTTGTTAACTTGGTTGCGGCGCATCCTCGAATGCCGGCTGGCGAACACCCGGCGCTGGCATCAACAGACCGGGAAGCGCGCCGGCCGCGAGGTCGGGCTCGATGCCTTCGGCGTCCCGGATGGGCGGGGGCTCGCCTGCACGGAGCCCTCTCCGAGCGGCCATGCGATCGGCAACGAGTTGGCCGAGGCTCTCGAACGAGCCCTGGCGCATCTGCCGGAAACGCGCCGGCAGGCCGTCCTCTTGAGGCACCGAGAGGGTTGCTCATTCGAGGAGATCGGCGGGCGCATCGGCTGCTCGCCGGAAGCCGCGAGGAAGCTATGGAACCGGGCGATTCATCAGCTCCGCAACGCGCTCCCCGCCACGGGCTGAACCGCGTCGAGGGCGAGGACGGGGTGCGTCTGGAAGACCGACTCGCCGAGTCGCTCGCCGCCTTCGACGAGCGGCTGGCAGCGGGCGACGCGCCGGCGCCCGGGCCTGGCGTGGACGGGGATGCGGAGCTGGAGCGAGGCCAGGCGATCCTCTGGCTCCTGGAGAGGGCCTGGCCCCGCGCGAACCTGGAGCGGCGGCCGGAGGCGGCGGACGTGGTGTCGTGGCCGGCCAAGACCGGCGATGCGGGGGGGGCCCGCTTCGGCCGGTTCGAGCTCGTGCGGGGCCTGGGTCAGGGAGGATTCGGGATCGTCCTGCTGGCCTGGGACCCCGACCTTCGCCGCCGGGTCGCGCTGAAGATCCCCCAGCCCGAGGCCCTAATCTCGCCCGGGTTGCGGCGCCGGTTCCTCCGCGAGGCGCACGCCGCCGCCGGTCTCGACCACCCGAACATCGTGCCGATCTATGAGGTCGGAGAGGTAGGGACGGTTTCCTACATCGCGTCGGCCTATTGCGAGGGAATCACCCTGGCCGACTGGTTAGCCGGGCGCGGCGAGCCGGCCGCACCGCGCGACGCCGCGTGGCTGGTGGCCACCCTGGCCGGAGCCGTCCAGCACGCGCACGACCGGGGCGTGCTTCACCGCGATCTCAAGCCGAGCAACATCCTCCTCCAGCGCCGAGACTTGGAGGACGAGCCGACCCTGTCGGGGACTATGCCCGAAGCCGAAGAGGAGATGCAAGAGCTCGCAGGCTTCATCCCTCGCGTGACCGACTTCAGCCTGGCGAAGATCAAGGACCTCGCGGGGGACCTGACCAGGAGCGGAGTCCCGATCGGCACGCCGCCGTACATGGCGCCGGAGCAGGCGGAGGGCCGGCTCCGGGCGATCGGGCCGCCGACCGATGTGTATGCGCTCGGGTGCATCCTGTACGAGATGATGTGCGGGCGGCCTCCGTTCCTGGGCGAAGCCGTGATGGAGATCCTGGGCAAGGTCCTGGAGGAGGACCCGGTCCCGCCCCGCCGACTCCACCCTGGCGTCCCGCTCGACCTCGATAGCATCTGCCTGAAGTGCCTGGAGAAGGTGCCCGAAGACCGCTATCCGACGGCACGGGCCCTGGCCGAGGACCTCGAGCGCGCCCTCGACGGCCGGTCCACGCTCGCGCGTCCGCTGGGCCGCTGGGGGCGGGCCCGGCGGTGGGCGAGTCGGCGACCGGCGGCGCTGGCCGTCGCGGCGGGGGTCACGTTCCTGGTCGCCCTCGGCCTGGGCCTCGGCGGCCGATACGCGGCACGCCTCGAGTCGGCGCGGCAAGATGTGGCCCGGCTCGACGTGCAGTCCCGTCGACGCGACCGCGACGCCCGCCGCTACCGTTACATCGCCGACATCCGTCAGGCCGCCCAGTACATCCAGTCTCACGATGCCCGCCGGTGCCTCGACCTGCTCGAGAGGAACATCCCCGCGCCGGGCGAGGACGACCTGCGGGGCTTCGCCTGGCATCATCTGATGCGCCTCTGCCATGGCGAACGGGAGACGCTGACGGACCATCGCGGGGAGGTCTACCACGTCGAATTCTCCCCCGACGGCCAGACCTTTGCGACCGCCGGTCAGGACGGCATCGTGAGGCTCTGGGATGCGCGGACCCACCGTCTCCGCGGGACGTTCCGGCCCCGAGGCCGGGCGTCTGAGGTCAACTGGGCCGCGTTCTCCCCCGACGGCCGTTCCCTGGCGACCACGAGCGACGACGGCGCGGTCCGCTTCTATGACGTCGCCACGGGCCGCGAGCGTGCCGCGGTGGCCGCGCACCGAGGGATGGCGGTGATCGTCCTCTTCATCCCGGACGGGCGGAGCGTCGTCTCTTGCGGGCAAGAGGACAAGATGGTGAAGCTCTGGGACGTGGAGACCGGCCACGAGCTGGCGTCCTTCACGGCAGGCGCGGAGCCCATCGAGGCCATGGCCCTCTCGCCCGATGGGACGACCTTGGTCACCGCCGGCCGAGGTACGCGGGTCCACGTCTGGGATCTGGCCAGCCGGACACTCCGAACCACATTGGAGGGGCATACGTCCTCCGTCCAGGGGGCGACCTTCTCGCACGACGGGACGATCCTGGCGACGACCTCCATGGACGCGAGCATCCGGCTCTGGGAGGCGCGCGGCGGTCGCCCCCTCCGCACGCTCCGGGGCCACTCGGCCGGGGTGCACTCGGTGGCGTTCTCGCCCGATGATCAGACGCTAGCCTCAGGCGGGAACGACTGTTCGCTCCGGTTCTGGGACGTAACCACCGGTGCCGAGTTGGACGTCGCGTTCGGGCACAGAAATCGGCTCTGGTCCATCGCTTACGCGCCCGACGGGCGGACGGTGATGACCACCAGCCGCGACGCTACGGTGAAGCTCTGGGCCGCCGCCGGGCCTCGCGACCGGGTCGACCTCCCGCTCGGCGCCAGGCTCGTCGCTTCCTCGTTCACGGATCGCGGACGCGGCCTGGTCATCCTCGACGCCTCGTGGAATCTCACGGCCTGGGACACCCGGACCGCGACCCGCCTCTGGCAGAAGCCGCTCGGCCCGATGGGCACCCTGGACCGGGCGATGTTCTCGGCCGACGGTACGACGCTGGCGACCGCCAACAATGACGGCGTCGTCGCGTTCTGGGACCCGACAGGCACCCACCTCGGTACGCTCCAGGCGCATTTGCCGGGCGAATACCTATGTCTCTCCTCGGACGGCCGATCTCTCGGCGTCGGCGACCTGTCGAAATCCACGGTCTGGGACGTCGCAACCCGCCGCAAGGTCCACGATATCCGCGGGGCGGGGGTCTTTGCCTTCACACCTGAGGGCGACTTCGTCGCAAGGAATGGAGAGTTTGCCTGGTTCCTCTACGATCGAGCTTCAGCCCAGCTCCTGCAACGTCGCCCCAGGGACCCGGATAGCGGATCCTCGTGGACGGTCTCCAGCGCCTCCAATCTGCTGGCCTTGGGGCGCCATCATATGTTTGGCCTCGACCTCTGGCACGCGAACACCCTCGAATGGAAAGCCTACCTGTCCGCAAACCAGGAGTCCGTCGCGGCCCTGGAGTTCTCGCCGGACGGGAAGACCCTCGCCTCCGGAGACGGCAGCGGCCTGGTGGTGATGTGGGACATCCCCAGCGGCTGTGAGGAGCTCATGAGGATTCGAGTGGGTTCGGTCGCGGTCCGGGCGCTCGGCCTCTCGCCCGACGGCTCGGCCATGGTCGTCGGCTCCGACGCGCCCGGCGCCACCCTTTTCACCGCCCCGCGACTTGAGGCCATCGGACCGGTCACGCGATGAACGGGACAGGTCCCTGACGAACCAGTGATGAAACCACTTCTAGTCCTCAACCAAGCGTAATGAGGGGCTCACTGGAACATCACCCCTATGATTTCAGGCTTTCCTGGAAGGCACTTCCAGACGGGGTGTCGATATCAAGTGAGCGCCTCTCCTAATTCCATCGTCTCGATTCCTACCTCGATTCACAGTATTTGGGACGGTGACATCCCTGTGTCAAACCTCGCATTACGCTTGTTTAAGGTCTAGTGGCTCGTTCGCCTGGTGCGCCGGCCCCCGACGAAGCTGTCGAAGACGTACTTGCCCAGGTCGTCGGCCGAGCAGTAGGCGGCGACCCCTTGCGAGACCCTCGCCATCTCCTCGACGAAGTTGACGAGGCCGAGGTAGAAATAGTCCTCGATCAGCGCGAAGCTCGAGACGCGGATCCCGGCGCCGGCGCAGCGGCGGACCTCGTTGAGCGTGTGCATCGCGGTCTTTTCCGACGGCGGGTAGATGAGCACGACTTCACGCCCCTCGATGTGCGCGGTCGGCTCGCCGTCGGTGATGACGATGATCTGCTTGTTCCCGGCCGCCTGGCGGGTCAGGAGGCTGCGCGCGAGCCGGAGACCGGCGTCGATGTTGGTGAAGTGCTGGGGGACGCGCCTGGGCGGGCTGTCGAGGTCGAAGCGCAGGTGGACGCGGCTGTCGAAGAGGCTCACGGGCTTCGGCGCCGAGTTGAGCAGTTGCCGCTCGGTCATGACGTTGGCGTACGTGTAGAAGCCGACCATCTGCAGGGTGTCTTGCGAGTACTGCGCCCGGACCATCGCCTGGAGCGCCAGGGCCACCTTCTTGGTCATGGCGTACTTGCCGTAGCGATTCATCGAGCCGCTCATGTCGATGAGCACGACCGTGGCGCACCGGGTCTGATACTCGGTCTCGTGCACGACGTAGTCTTCGTGCCGGACCCGGATCGGCGTCCCGCCCTCCTGGCGGTTCAGGGCGTTTTTGAGGGTCTCGTGCAGGTTGAGGTTGGCCAGCGAGTCGCCGTAGACGTACGGCTTGGAGTCCTCCAGCCGGACCGTCCCTTCGCCCTTCTGGGGCGTGTCATGCTTGCCGATCGCGTCGTGCTGGAGGGCCTGGAAGAGACTCGTGAGCGCTCCCTCCTGGATGCGGCGGACCCCCTTGGGGCTGACCTGCCACTTCCCCTCGTCGTCGCGCTCGATCAGGCCTTCCTTCTGGATCATCTCGACGACGTCGGGCTGGTCGTCGTCGTCGAGCTGGTCGAGGCTGCGCAGGACCTGATCGCCGTGGTGGAGCATGTACTCGGAGAGCTGGTCGAAGGCCTTCTCGGCCGACTGCGGCTGGAACTCTTGCGAGCCGTCCCAGCGGGTGTACTCGAAAAAAGCCATGAGGGTCCTCGTCGGCGGGCCGCGCCGGGTCGTCGTGCTCGTGCGGGGTCAGCGCTTGTACGAGGTCGCGCCGGCCTTGACCGACTTGTTCAGCTTGTTATGGACGTGCAACCCTTCGAGGATGAACTCGGCCGCGCCCGCGGTGGCGGCCTCGCGGGCCTCCGCCTCGTCGCCGTTGGTGAGGGTCGCACTGGCCAGCTCGTCGGCGCGTTTCCGGAGGCCGGGGACCTTCTCGATCCGCGAGAGGACGTCGCGGACGGCGAGGGTGTCCCCGATCTCCACCCCCTTGCCCGACTCGAAGTGCTCGACCGTCGCGCGGAATTCGCGGACGTCGAGGTAGCTGCCGAAGACATTCTTGACGGCCTCGGCGACGATCCGGCCGATCAGCTTGTCTTCCTGCCCGTCGTCCTCGGCCATTGTCAGCTCGAGCTTCCCGCGTGAGCTGCTCGCGACGTGCGCCAGGTCGGAGATCCGCGGGACGATATACCGCTCTCCGTTGATCAGGGCGCGCCGCTCGGCGTTGGAGACCACGTTCTCCAGGTTGGCGATCGACATCCGGACCGACACCCCCGACTGCTGATTGACGTGCGACGACGTCCGCGCCAGCCGCGAGACCTCCTCGACGATCTCCTTGATGTAGGACGGGATCGCCACCGGCGCGGCCTTGCGGTCGAGCCAGGCGTTCTGGTCGCTGATGGCGATCCCCAGTTCCCGGGTCAGCGGGTAGTGCGTGCGGACGGTGGAGCCGATCCGGTCCTTCAGCGGCGTGACGATCCGTCCCCGGTTGGTATAGTCCTCAGGGTTCGCCGAGAAGACCATGCAGAGGTCGAGGTTCAGCCGGATCGGATAGCCTCGGATCTGGACGTCGCGCTCTTCGAGCACGTTGAAGAGGCCGACCTGGATCTTGGGGGAGAGGTCGGGGAGCTCGTTGATGCAGAAGATCCCCCGGTTGGATCGCGGGATCAGGCCGAAATGCATCGTCAACTCGCTCGACAGATACCGCCCCTCGGCGTGCTTGATCATGTCGATCTCGCCGATCAGGTCGGCGATCGTCACGTCGGGCGTCGCGAGCTTCTCCTGGTAGCGATCCTCGCGGCCGACCCAGTCGAGGGGCGTGCCGTCGCCTTGCGAGGCGACGAGGTCGCGGGCGGGCTTGGACAGGGGGGCATAGGGATGGTCGTGGACTTCCGAGCCCGCGACCACCGGCATCGCGTCGTCGAGCAGGTGCACGAGCTGGCGGAGCATCCGCGTCTTGGCCTGGCCGCGGAGGCCGAGGAAGAGGATATCGTGCTTCGAGAGGATGGCGTTCTGGATCTGGGGGACGACGGTCTCTTCGTAGCCGAGGATGTCCGGGAAGAGCGGCTTCCCTTCGCGAACCCGGACGATCAGGTTGCGCCTCATCTCGTCCTTGACCGACTCGAAGGGGTAGCCGCTGGCCCGTAATTCACCCAGGGTCCGGGGTCGCTCCTTCGCCATCGCTGCATTCTCCGGGTGGAAATCGATCGGGGGCGAGGGCCCATCGCGGGGCCTGGGCGGGGGAGGAATTTCTCAGTTCATGCTAGGCAGCCCCCCCGCCGAAGTCAACGGAACCGGGGGGACGCGCGGGCGGGGGGGAGATCAGTAGTCGAACAGGCGGCTGACGCTCTCGCGACAATGGATGGACTGGATCGCCTCGGCGAACAGGTTCGCCACGCTGACGACCCGGCAGCAGGGCGCCAGCGGCTCGAAGCGGTAGCCGATGGTGTCGGTCATGACCAGTTCCTTGATGGGGCTGCGCTCGAGCTTGGCGGCCGAGCCCTTCGAGAAGACCCCGTGCGAGACGCAGGCATAGATGTCCTTCGCCCCGCGGTCCTTGCAGGCGACGGCCATCTCGACCAGCGTCCCGCCGGAGATGGTGAAGTCGTCGACGACCAGGACGTTCTTCCCTTCGACTTCGCCGACGATGTCGAGCATCTCGGCCTGCTCGTCGTGGTTGCGGCGGACCTTGTTGCCGAAGACCACCGGGGCATGCATCAGCTCGGCGAACCGATAGGCCTGCTTGCCGAACCCGACGTCGGGAGAGGCGACGACCAGGTCGGGGATCTGCTTCCTCCGGAAGTAATCGATGAGCACCGGCATGGCATAGAGGTGATCGACGGGAATCTTGAAGAAGCCCTGGATCTGGGGACTGTGCAGGTCCATGGTCAGGACGCGATCGGCCCCCGCCGCCTCGATCGCGTCGGCACAGACGCGGGCGCGGATCGAGACGCGCGGCTCGTCCTTCTTGTCCCCCTTGGCGTAGGAGAAGAAGGGGATCACCGCCGTGACCTGCGTGGCGCTCGCCCTGCGGAAGGCGTCGATCCAGAAGAGGAGCTCGACGAAGTTGTCGTTGACCGGGAACTCGGTCCCCTGAATGATGTAGACATCCCGGCCCCGGACGTTCTCCAGGACCCGGACAAAGACATTGCCTTCGCTGAAGAGATGCGTCTCGGAGCGTGCCACCTCGGTCTTCAGCTGCGTGCAGATCGCCCGCGTGAGGGTCCCGCTGGCGCTCCCCGCGAAGATCTTCAGCTCGCCGTAGGGGTCGGCCGCGTGGGAGGAGTCGTTCAGAGCCACGAGATGTCTCCGTGTCGCCGTTTCGCTCGCGGCCCGTCCGCCCGCACGAGGCGAGCCGTCGGGCCATGAGGCCGGGGACGATCCGTCCCGACGGGCCCAGGGCGCGGCCTCCGGCCCCTACCCGACCGCCACATCCGTTCGCGGCCCCATCCCGCCTGAAAGTTCACGACATCTTAGCGATAGGCGCGGCCCAGTGCCAGTCGACGCCGGCATCGCGACCACGCGTCGAGGGGAGGGGCCGGAGACCATCGACCGGCCCTTACCCTCTGGTTTACAATGAGGCGGATGAATCCAATGGTCCGGCCCGAAGCTGGAGCTCAACCCGAGGGGTCGCCGGTATGCCTTTTCCTCAATTATTGACCCGACGGCGCGTGGGAATGGCCCTTGTCTTGTCGATCGCGGGGCTCCTCTCCCTCGGGCGCTGGCGGGCGATGGAGGCCGAAGCTCAGCGGCGGGCGATTCCCGAGGTCTGGAGGAACGTGAGCGTGGAACCGGCTTCCTTCCGCCAGGCCGCGCGGATCAACCTCGAAGGGGGAGTCGGTTGGCTCAACACCGCCGGGCCGATCCACCTCGAAGAGCTGCGCGGCAAGATCGTCCTGCTCGACTTCTGGACGTATTGCTGCATCAACTGCCACCACGTCCTCCCGGACCTCGCCGCCCTGGAGGAGAAATATCCGAACGAACTGGTCGTCATCGGCGTGCATACCGCCAAGTTCGAGGCCGAGCGCGAGACCGAGAACATCCGCAAGAAGGTCCGCGAATACGGCATCAAGCACCCGGTGGTCAACGACGCCAACCAGGTCATCTGGACCCGGTTCGGCGTGAATAGCTGGCCGACTCTGGTCCTGATCGACGCCAGGGGCGAATACCTCGGTTCGCTCCCCGGCGAGGGCAATTACGCGATCCTCGACCGCGTGATCGGCGAGCTGGTCAAGAAGCATCGCACCGCGAATGAGCTGAGCACGAGCGAGATCAAATTCTTCCCGGAGAGCGAGAAGCCCGACACCGGCCCCCTGCTCTTCCCCGGCAAGGTCACGGCCGACGCGAAGGGCAAGCGGCTCTTCGTCTCCGACACCGGGCACAACCGGATCGTCGTGACCGACCTGGAGGGCAAGAACGCCACGACGATCGGCAGCGGGACCCCGGAACTGGCCGACGGGGCGTACGATAAGGCCGCGTTCAACCGCCCGCAGGGGATGTGCGTGGTCGACGACATCCTCTACGTCGCCGACACCGAGAACCACGCGATCCGGGCGGTGGACCTGAAGGCCGGGCGGGTGACCACCGTCGCGGGGGACGGCAAGCAGTCGAACCGCCGCGCCGGCTCGGGCCCCGGCAAGACGACGGGCCTGAATAGCCCCTGGGACGTGCTCCTCCTGCCCGGGACCGATCAGCTGGCGATCGCGATGGCGGGCCCGCACCAGATCTGGCGGTACGACATCTCGTCGGGCGAGGTCGGCGTCTGGGCCGGTTCCGGCGCCGAGAATATCCTCGACGGTTCCCTGCCCACGGCGCGATTCGCCCAGCCGAGCGGCCTGGCCACCGACGGCAAGAGCCTGTTCGTGGCGGACTCGGAGGTCTCCGCCGTCCGCGCGATCCTGCCCGCCGGGGACGCCCCCCTCGTGCAGACGATCGTGGGGGTGGGGCTTTTCGACTTCGGCGACAAAGACGGCCAGGGTTCGCAGGTCCGGCTCCAGCACTGCCTCGGCCTGGCCTTCGGCGACGGCAAGCTCTACATCGCCGACTCGTACAACAACAAGATCAAGGTCTGCGACCCAAGAACCCGATCCGTCAAGACCTTCCTGGGAGACACCAAGGCCGGCACGACCGACAATCCCCCCCGGTTCGACGAACCGGCGGGCCTGAGCCTGGCCGGCACGACCCTCTACGTGGCCGACACCAACAACCACAAGGTCCGGACGGTCGACACCGTCTCGGGCGCGGTGAAGACCCTGGAGCTCGAAGGCCTCAAGCCCCCCACCCCGCGCCGCCGTCCCCCGTCGTTCTCCAACGCCGTCGTGACGAATGCCCCGGCCGTGAAGGTCGCGCCCGGCGGCTCGGTCAAGCTCGAGGTGGCGCTGAGCCTCCCCCCCGGATACAAGATCACCGACCAGGCATCGATGCCCTACCTGATCGAGACGCCGGGAAACAAGGCGATCCTCTCCCGAGACCTGGTCGCGACCGTCCGGAACGTCGATCCGCCGGCACAGCGGTTCTCCGTCGATGTCCCGCTGGCCGAACCCGCATCGAAGGGCGACGCCATGAACCTGAAACTTTCGGTGCAGGCGTTCGGGTGCAACGAAGGCTCGAGCCTCTGCAAGGTCTTTAACTTCGTCTACAACGTGCCCATCACCTTCGAGGAAGGCGGGATGACCCTGGTCTTGCTCGGTTCCAAGGGCCCATGAGCCGGAGCGGACCAGGCGTCGGGTCCGGGCGACACGACCGAGCACGGCGCGGCCGATGGGAGTTGAGCCTTCCGGATTGATTTTCGCGGTGCCTGCGCCGGCCCTCCTGTTCACGGCCGACTGGACGGAAGCGGCTCGGGCGAGGATACTCGACGTGACCATCCAGGCCACCGGGAGGACGTCATGCTGCGTATCTTCGACTCGAGCCGGCGCCCCGGAGGGGCCATTCGCCGGCGCGAGCTCTTGCGGGTCGGGGGCCTCAATGCCCTGGGGCTCTCCCTCCCCGGGCTCCTGAGGGCGAGGGCGTCGACGTCGGCAACGACCGAACGAGAGCCGGTCGACCTCAGCTTCGGGAAGGCCAGGAACGTCATCTTCCTGTGGCTCCAGGGGGGGCCGCCGCAACACGAGACGTTCGACCCCAAGCCCGACGCCCCCGCCGAAGTCCGAGGCGAGTTCGCGCCGATCGCGACGAACGTGCCGGGGATTCAGTTCAGTGCGCTCCTGCCCAGGATCGCCACGATCGCCGACAAGCTGGCGATCGTCCGCTCGATGAGCACGCGGAACGACCTGCACGACGCGAGCGGGTATCACGTGCTGACCGGCTACAAGTACGCCGGCAGGGAGTCGCGGCAGATCAGCCCGACCGACTGGCCGTACTTCGGGTCGATCGTCAAGATGCTCAAGCCGAGCGAGACGATGCCGGCGTTCACGTCGGTCTGGCTCCCCGACGTGATGCGACTGAACGACAACGTGCAGCCAGCCGGGCAGACGGCGGGCTTCCTCGGCAAGCGCTGGGACCCGGAACGCTTGATCTGCGACCCGGCGGACCCGCGGTTCCGGATCGAGGGCCTGGAGCTCCCCGACGACGTCCCGGCGCTCCGGCTGCAGGCCCGGCGTGACCTGCTGGGACAGGTGGAGGACCATTTCCGGAAGCTCGAACGAGGGCCGGCCCTGTCGCTCTACGATCGCCAGGCGCAGGACGCCTTCGGCCTGCTCGCCTCGGGACAGGCGCGGTCGGCCTTCGACCTCCGCCGCGAGCCGCCGGGCGTCCGCCGGCGCTATGGGCCGGGCAAGTGGGGCCAGTGCCTCCTGCTCGCCCGGAGGCTGGTCGAGGCGGGGGTCCGGCTCGTCCACGTCAACTGGCCTCGCGAGGGGGGGGACAACGCGGTCGACAACCCGATGTGGGACACCCACGCCCAGAATGCCGACCGGCTCCAGGACGTCCTCTGCCCGCAGTTCGACGTCGGCTTCACCGCGCTGATCGAGGATCTCGAAGGGCGCGGGCTGCTGAACGAGACCCTCGTCGTGGCCATTGGCGAGTTCGGCCGGACGCCCAAGATCAACGGCGTCGGCGGCCGCGACCACTGGGGGCACGTCTTCAGCTTCGCGATGGCCGGCGGCGGCATCCGGACGGCGCAGGTGCACGGCTCCAGCGACGCCATCGGCGCCTATCCGCGCACGGGAAAGGTCGAGCCGCAGGACCTCACGGCGACGATCTTCCACCTGCTGGGGATCGGCCACGACGCCTTCTTCCCCCACCCCACGGGCCGGCCGATCCGCGTCACCGAGGGGACCCCGATCCGCGAGATCCTCGGCAGCCGACCCGCCACCGACGCTCGGACCTCCCCCGGCGGCAACCTCGCGCTCGTCCCGGCCTACTCCGAAGACCTCTTGATGGACACGAGGTTCGCGGCTCCCGGCCCCCTCCCTGCCATCGGCTCCGCGACCCGGCTCAAGGGGTGGCAAGCCACCCCCGTCGGCGACGGGCCCGCCTTCGGCGTCCGGCTCGTCGACCTCCCTGAGGCGGCCTCGCCATCGATCCGCAGGCACGCCCGGATCGGCTTCGGGGCCGGATCAACTCCGATCCCGCCGGGGGCACGGGCCCTGCTCGCCCAGGAGGTGCGCAACCCTCGCGCGGGGAGGTTCACCCTCTCGATCCAGGCTCGCGGCGGCGGCCACTCTCACGAAGCGTTTCGCGACCTGCTGCTGGCCCATTTCGCCTGCCGACTGGTGATCTTCGGCTTCGCCGACATCAAGAAAGACCCCAGGCGCATTCGCGAGTACGCCTCCTCCGCGTTCCGGCCTTCGTTCCACGCCGAAGCGGCCGGCGAGGCGGAGACATTCACCCTCGCGACGGTCCTGCGCAGCCAGGACGGCGGCGCCATGCAGCTGAGTCGGGGGGTGGGCATCGCCATCGTCCTCGAGAAGACGACGCCGGGCGCTGTTGTGCCGTCGGCCGAGGCGTTCCTCCGCATCGACGGCGTCGAGCTCCGCTTCGACCCCCGACCGCGAGACGACGAAGTCGTGGTCTGATACGCATCCCGGTCAGTTGGTGCACGATGAGCCGGTGCGGGTGCCACGGGTTGTCCACGACCCGTGCGCGTCGGCCGTGGGGCACGGGTCGTGGACAACCCGTGGCACCCGGAGGACCATGCAGGAACTCTCCGGCATCCGTATGGGTGCCTTCGGCGCACTCAGCGCCCCGAGTGGCTCTCGTTGAGTCCCCGGCGACCGGCCGCGGGGAGGCTGAACAGGTGGGGGGCGGGGAGTGCCGAGATCGGCTCGGCGGCCACCGCCTCGGTCAGCAAGAACGGCGCGGGGCCCCGGTGGACCTTCTGGGCGATCGCGCTGAGGCCGGCCTGCGCGAACATCTCGCGGAACTCTCGCGACGACGCATGGTGCACCGCGCCCTCGACGCCCGCCACGCACACGTCGTAAATGAACCAGCCCCAGGGGGCGTCGCGGTAGCCGTCGACGATCATCAGGCGACCCCCCGGCTTCAAGACGCGGTGCATCTCGAAGATCGCGCGGGCCTGGTTCGGGTAGTGGTGGAAACTGTTGGCGCAGGTGACGATATCGAACATGTCGGCCGCGAACGGCAGGCGCTCGCTGTCCGCCTGCACGGGGATGACCCCACCGGCATGCTCCCGCCAACGTTCGGACCCTTTGGAGAGCATGTCCGCGACCAGGTCGACCCCCCAGACTTCGGCCTGGGGAGACTCCTCGCGGATGCGGGCCGCGAACTTTCCGGTCCCGCATCCCACGTCCAGCACGCGCGTCGGCCGTCCTCGCGAGACCGCCTTCATCCTCCGCAGGAGCGCCCGGTGCGACGGGCCGAACAAGAGCCACTGCAAGGTGCTATGGTCATAGCTCTCGCTCCAGCGGGCGAATTCGTGGGTCGCTTGGATCCTGTCGTAACTCATGGTGCCTCCTTGCGACCACGGCCTTGAGAAACGGTGCACCCGGTGGCTTAACCGATTTGCCCGGGCGAGGCAACCCGACTTGCCGAGCGTCTCGCCCATCCGGTCTCCCCGGTTGAAAAGCCGGAGGGGACGACTAGGATGAGTACGGAGGAAGACGACGTGCTGAGCTTGCCCATCTATCTCGACAACCACGCGACGACCCGGACCGATCCGCGCGTCTTGGAGGCGATGCTCCCGTACTTCTCGACGACCTATGGAAATGCCGCAAGCGTCTCCCACCGTTTCGGTTGGGACGCCGCCGAGGCGGTCGAGCGGGCCCGCGATCGTGTGGCCGCGCTCCTGAATGCCGACTCCAGGGAGATCGTCTTCACGTCGGGGGCGACGGAGTCGAATAATCTGGCGATCAAGGGGGCTCTGGGGACGGTCAAGGCGAAGGGGGACCACCTGGTCACGGCGGCCACCGAGCACCGCGCCGTCCTCGATCCCATGAAGCGCCTGGCCCGCGAGGGGTGGGGCTTGACGATCGTCCCCCCCGACTCCTTCGGCCTGATCTCGGCCGGAGCGATCGAGGCCGCGCTCACCGACCGGACCGTGCTGGTTTCGGTCATGTCGGCCAACAACGAAGTGGGGACGCTCAACCCGATCCGCGCGATCGGTCGGCTCTGTCACGACCGAGCGATCCTCTTCCATACCGACGCCACCCAGGCCGTGGGCAAGGTCCCGCTCGACGTCCAGGCCGACCACGTCGACCTGCTCAGCCTCTCGGCTCACAAGATGTACGGCCCCAAGGGGGTTGGCGCCCTGTATGTCCGGCGTCGCGATCCCCGGGTCCGGCTCTCTCCCCTCTTTGATGGCGGCGGTCACGAGCGTGGGTTCCGCAGCGGGACGATCGCGGTCGCCCTGGTGGTCGGGCTGGGGGAGGCCGCCGCCTTGTCAGCCCTCGAACGGGAAGAGGAGTCGTCCCGGCTCCAGGCCCTTCGCGATCGGCTCCACGCGGGGATCGCCGGCCGGGTCGAGGCGATCAAACACAATGGGCATCCGACCTTACGCTTGCCGGGCAACCTGAACTTGAGCTTCGCCTACGTCGACGGCGAGGCGCTGATGATGGCGATGCGCGACGTGGCGGTCAGCTCGGGCTCGGCCTGCACGGCGGCGGACCCGGAGCCGAGCCACGTCTTGACCGCGATGGGCCTCGACGAGGAGATGGCCCGCGCCAGCCTCCGGTTCGGCCTGGGGCGGTTCACGACCGAGGAGGAGATCGACTTCGCCATCGAGGCCGTCGCCGGGGCCGTCGAGCGGCTCAGGTGCATGAGCGCGGCGTGGCCGATCCGCGAGCACGATGGCGTAGGATTTGACTCGCCCGTATGATACTGTAGAAGCTGGTATCGCAATCGTTACCCGACGTGTTCCGGTTCCGAGACGAGGAGACCTTCCCGATGGGCGTTACCCTGAGCGAAAAAGCCGCCGCCGAAGTCAAGAAGATCTACACCGAGCAGAACCTGCCCGAAGAGACAGTCCTGCGCGTCGGCGTCCAGGGGGGGGGTTGCAGCGGGTTCTCGTATAGCCTGAACTTCGACTCGACCACCTCCGAGCGCGATCGCGTCATCGACGTGCACGGCATCAAGCTCGCCGTCGACAAGAAGTTCGACCCCTACCTCGACGGCACGGTCGTCGACTTCTACGACGGGCTGGAGAAGCGCGGGTTCGTCTTCAACAACCCGAATGTCACCAAGTCGTGCGGTTGCGGCAGCTCGTTCCAGGTCTGACCGCAGGCCCGCCGGGGTGAGCCAAACGCACGGGTCGATCAAAAAACGACGGAACCTGATCACGGGCATTCGTGGTCAGGTTCCGTCGTCTGCATTTGCGCTCGACCCCGACTTCATCTGGAAGGGCGCGCGTCGGCATCCTTACGAGGCACCGATTCCGGCAAGGGGAAGATGATGTCCGTGCTGGAGGACGAGTAGGTGAGATTCGCTCTCGCATGGTCGTTTTGCCGGTTCGGACCGAAGCTGTAGAGCAGCCGGTGGCCGGCCGTCGGAATCAGTTCGGACTGGCGGAAGCCCGCTTGGAGCGGTTCGAACCGTCCGAGCGGGAGGAGCGGATGCCCCTCGGAGGAGATGTAGCCAAAGGCATTGCCCGCATACGGATCCCTGGGGAGCGGGTCGAGTTCCGAGGGGACCAATTCGGAGAGGCGGTCGGGCAGACGACCTCCGTGCTGGATCTGCCACGAGCGGAGGGCCAAAATCTGAATCAGTGCCCTCCGGGCGACCTCGTTGCGGTTGTTGGCTTCGATCAACAAGTCCACCGGAGGGAAGAGTTGTTGGACCAGGGGCGTGCTCCCCTGGAAGTGGGACAGGTCATCTCCGGAGAGCGCCGAGAAAGAGCTATTCCCGGCTCGATGAAAACCACCCCAACCATTGCTGAGATAGCCGGGTAGGACTCGTTGAAATGGCTCAGCCTCGGCCGTTTCGACCTTGGCGGCGAAGAGAAGCGGGAAGGCGCGACGGGCCCGCGTAACCTCCCATGGCGTCGTCACGAGCTCCGACCAGGCGGCCAGCGTCGAATCGGCAGGGCGCGGCTCACTGATCCTGGCAAGGAGCCACCCGGCAAGTTGGGCCCTGGGGAGATTCAGGGTCTGCTCGGCGATGCGCGCTTCGATCCGGATCGAGTCCGACGCATCCCGGAAGGGGACTTGCAGCCATCGGAAATCCGCCAGCGAGGCGCGGAGTCGCTCGGAGGTCTGGCGCGAGTCGACCGCCCAGTTCATCGCGAGGCCGAGGGCCTGCTGTTCGGTGTTCAAGCCTTCAAAGGCTATCTTCAGCGGGACAGGACCGTTCAGATAGCGAGCCATCCGGAGGAGGACGGCGATGTCCTCCCAGGCACCGGCGAGGTCGCCACGCTCACGGCGCTCGCGGCAGGACACGGCGACCAGGAGAGTGAGCCCGCGATAAGGGATCGATTCGGGCCTTGAGAACAACGTCAGGCTTTCGATCGGGACCATCGGACTCCGCGGCAGGACCATCACGCGTCGGAGCAGGGCCAGGGTTTCGGCGTCGTCAGCCTGACCCTCGACCGGCCCGGCAAGCGCATCCGTCGCGCGTCGGACCAGGGCCAGGACCTCGGCATTCTCGCGAAGCCAGACCCCGGCCGGGTTCGTGGTCGGCGCCTCGAACATCCCGATCCCTCGGATGGCGTCCGAGTTGGGGTCGCCGACGAGGACCAGCGCGGCGGGAGGCGCGGGCGTAAGGCGCAAAGTGGCCTCGCGGTACAGGTCGGCGGAATTCGGCTTCGGGCTCGCGTCGGGCGCTGGGACGGAGACCGCGAGGGGTTTAACCAGGGCCGGCCTGAGATCGGGCACACTCTCCACACGATAGGCGATATACCCGACAAAGAGCACCCCGAGCGCGGTCGCCAGCAGGAGGGAGAGCCGGACCAGACGCCCCGGCCCCGGACGATCGAGGAGCCAATCGCGACTCCAGGCCCAGCCGACAACGAGCAGCGCCGGGGAGATCAACACCAACCCCCAGGAGGGGAGCATCTCCAGCCCCAGCAACCCGCCCAGGGGCACCATCACCGCAATCAGTGCCACCGTCGCCACGAGGGCCGCCGTGATCCCGCGCCGGATCGCCATCCCGCAGAGTTGTCCGATGACGAAGCTATTCATCAGCGCCGCCGCGTAGACCAGCGCAAACAGCGCGCCTTGGCGGTTGTGCACCCCTCGAAGCAAACCCATGAACCATGCACCTGCCGCAAGAATTCCCCAGACCGGGAAGAGGGCGCCTGCCCAGACCGCGGTCTTGACGGCCCAGGCCCATCCGGGGCTGACCCCATGGTGGGCGAGGAACCGATGTGTCCGGGCGCGGGACTCCGTCCCGAACACGTTGACCCCCGCGATGAGCGCGATCGCCAAATTGAACGCCAGCAGGAAAGCGCTCCAGCCCTGGAGCTCGTGCACCCGGAGGGAGGACAACACGATCAAGCCCAGGTTGAGGGCCACGATCCGCCACCAGAATGGGTAAGCCTCGCGAACGGTCATCCAGGCGAGGCTCCACGCCGCCGCCGTCGCTGTCGGTCGCGGCGATGGGGCTCGGACCTGGTCGCGATCGTCCGATCGCGTGAGCCCACGAATCAGAGAAATACGACGCCTGGCCGACCGACGCGGCCCGGTCCTCCTCGGGAGGCGCGAGGACCGACCCCATTCCGTCGGCCGACGCGGCCCGTTCCAGGTGAGGATGACGGCCGAAGCCCCCGCCGCCGCCAGGGCCAGGGCGAGGTGCGTCGCCGCGTTGGAGGCCAGATCGTCCGCGTAGAACCAGGTCCCCCCCTGGACGAATAATCCGACGGCTCCCATGCTGCAGACCGCCAGGGTTGCGGCGGTCAGGGCGGTCCCCGACACCGCCGACCAGAAGAGCCCCCAGGCCACCACCTCCAGCAGCAGTACGCCGACAGCAAGGGCGATCGGTCCCCGCCCCACCTGTCCGGTCTCCCATCGATCCGTCCCCAGCGCCGCGATCCCCACCAGCACGACCGCAAGCGCGAGTGTCGTGGCCATCGCGAACGACACCTTGCTCCCCCAGAGCCGGATCCGACTCACGGCGAGGGTGTCAAGGAAGAGCAGCGTCCGGCCCTCGCGCTCGCCGGCGAACGCCGCCGCGCCCACCGCGAAGCCGTACAGGCACGTCCAACCGATGGCCATCGCCCCCAGCACCCCGTTCCGGGCGTCGCTGCCGTAATACCGCAACGCCAGCCACTGCCCGACCACGGCGATGAGCGCCACGAACACCCAGAGCGGCCAGAAAATCCGCGCTTCCTTCCACCAGAGTCGAGCGATCATGGGCGTGGGACTCCCGAGCACCGGTTGAGGCATTGACGGACGAGCGATGCCTGTCAGGCCACGTTCGCCGCCGGAGAAGTCGAATGGGCGGGGCGCCTGCCGCGCATGTAGCCGATGTAGATGTCTTCGAGGCTCGGCGTCTCGACGAGCAGCGAGTCCACGTTCGGGAGGGCGCGGACGGCCTCGCAGGCGCCTCGATCGCGGGCGTGGACCAGCCAGATCGCCTGGCGAAGGGCCTCGGCGGCGTCGATCAATTGCAGTCCCAGCCCTTCCGGCGGCGCCTCGGGGTGGTCGCGACTCGAGAACGTCAACGAGAGCTGGAACGTCCGCGCCCTGAGCTCGTCCAGCGGTTCGGCCAGGAGCAACTTGCCCTGGTGCAGGAGCGCCACGTGGCTCGCGACGCGCTCGACCTCGCCGATCTGGTGGCTCGAGAGCAGGACGGTCCTCCCCGAGCCGGCGAGGTCGACCATGCTCTCCAGGAACTCCCTGCGGACGAGCACGTCGAGCCCCGACGTCGGCTCGTCGAGGATCAGCAGCGCCGGGTCCGACGCCAGGGCCAGGGCCAGCGAGACCTTCGACCGCATCCCCTTGGAGAGCTCCTTGATCTTGCGCTTCGGCGGCAGGCCGAAGACCCGGATCTGCTCGGCGAAGCGGGACTGATACGGGGCGGTGCTCCCCGTCTCGTCGGGATGGAACCCGGCGGCGAACCAGCCGATCTCCGCGACGGTCATCCAGTCGTACAGGGCCGGGACCTCCGGCACATAACCCACCCTCCGGCGGACCTCCAAACCATCCCGGGTCGGGTCGAGTCCGAGGACGTCGACCCGGCCGCCGTCCGGGGCGAGCAGGCCGAGCAAAGTCTGGATCGTCGTCGTCTTGCCCGCGCCGTTCTCGCCGAGGAGCCCGAAGACGGACCCCTCGGGGACCTCCAGCGAGAGCCCGTCCACGGCCGTCTGGTTCCCATATCGCTTCGTCAGGCCATCGATCCGGATCGCCGCGCGTGCTTGGGTCATCGTCATCGCTCCTCCCCCGCCGGCCTCGCGGCGGCGCCGTTGCCCTTGGCCCATTCCTCGTGCAGGATGGCCTCGATCTCGCGAGGGTCCAGATCGCACCGCCGGGCCTCCTCGATGGCCCCACGGAGCCGGGTCCGGACATACTCCCGGCGCGCCTCCAGGCAACGATCCGTCGCCCCCGGCGTCACCTGCAAGCCCGTCCCCCGGACCGGCTCCAGCAGCCCCTCGGCTTGCAGCTCCCGATACGCCCGCGACACCGTATTCGGGTTGACCACCAGCCCCTTCGACATCTCGCGCACCGAAGGGACCAGGTCCCCCGGTCGCAGCACCCCCGACGCCACCGCGAATTTCACCCGGTCCGCGATCTGGACGTAGATCGGCCGGTCGTCCGTCGTGTTGAGATCGACAAGAATCATCGAAGCCCCCTACTGTTCTACATCGCTAGTACAGTATTGGAGATCGAGATCTCAGCGTCAAGTGGCAGCTTCCAGATTTTCGATCGCGGAGGGGGCATGTGCTCGCCGACGGGGCCCCCCGAGTGGCCGGGCCGCCATCAATAAACGGAGGTGGGGCCTTCGGGCTGGATCGTCGCCGCCGGCGGGATGTCGGGCAGCGGCCGATGGAACAGCCAGTCGCTCGCCGCGGTCAGCACGAACACGGCCGCAGCGACGGCGAAGAGGGCACCAAAGCCCCAGAGGATCGGCACGAAGGTCGCTAGCACCGCGCCCAGGCCCGCCCCGATCGCATCCAGGGCGAAGACGGCCAGGGGGTTCGCGGCCGCCCGATCGAAGAGCGCGGGGAAGAAGGTCCCGGTGGCCAGGGCGACCGGGGCGGCCGCCAGCAGCACGCCGGTGACCGAGAGGCTGTGCTGCCCCAACAGAAGGATGCCTAGCCCGGCGGCGGAGGAGATCAGCAGCCAGGGCCTCGGCAAGAGCGGCCCGGCCAGGCTGCCGAGGCCCGAGATTCCGAGGAACGCGACGACGGCCAGGGCCAATGCGTCTTCGTAGACGAACAGCCTTCCGAAGAGGGCGAGCACCAGGGCGTGCTCGACCAGCAGGAAGTTGGCCCCGATCAGGATCGCGAGGGCACCGACCGCCGCGTAGGGCCGACGCGGGATTCCCGGATCTCCGCGACGTCGGAGGGCCAGCCAGACGCCGCACCCCGCCGTCGCCATCAGGCCGCCGGCCAGCGCGAATAGCGCGCGAACTTGCCGCGTCGACAGGATGTACCGCACGTTCCCGGCCAGGTACGGTTTCTCGTCGGTGATCGGCACGAAGTGCGGGTCGACAGGGACCTCGTATCGGGTCGGCAGGTAGTCGGCCGCCCCCGGGTCGCCGGGGACCAGCCCCATCGAGGCCGCTAGCTCCTCGGCCTCGGGCGGGGCGGATGAGGGGTCGCGCCGGGCGAGGATCAGCCACTCGACCGCATTGCGGTACGCCGCCGTGGGCATCCCCAAGGATCGCAGGGTCCGCACATACTGGTCCGTCAGGACGCCCTTCGTGTCGAGCCCCCGCGGGTACCAGATCGCCAGCACGCCACGACCGCTCAGGTGGTCCCGGAGCAGGCGGTGGGCCTCGAACGTCCGCACCATGTTGCCCGGCTCGATCATCATCTGGGCATAGCCGCCGACGCTCGGCAGGTAGATCAGGTCGAATTTCTCGGCCGACCGCTCGAAGTAGCCCCTCGCCTCGGCCCGGACGGGCCGGACCCCGGGCGCCTCGTAGACCCGGCCGAAGGCGCGCAGCAGGTGCTCGGGGCTGCGCACCGCCTCGAAGACCGCCGGCTCCAGCTCGATGGCGAGCACCGAGCGGCCGCCCAGCCGCTCGGCCAGCCTCACCTGACGCCCCCCGCCCGCCCCGATGATCGCGATCGACTCGCCGGGCCGGGTCCGGAGGATCGGGATCGCCCCCAGGCTCGGGCCGGTGAAGCCCATCCGAGGGCTGTACTCCCACTGGAACATGTCGTTGTAGAATCCGTAATATTCGGCCTTCCCCGGCGCCTCCAGGATCTCGCACAGGCTATACCGTCCCCAACGTTGGTACACCAGTCGGCATCCCTCGTTGGCCTGGAAGTCGTACGTCGACTGCTCGCCGCGCCCCTTGTAGAGCGAGAGGAATCGGCCCTCGAGCCCGGGCGTTAGCAGCGCCAGCCCGAGGGCCAGGGCCTCGAGGCCGGCGACCGCTCGCGCGGAGGTCCCCGCGCCGAAGGCCGCGATCGCCCCGGCGACGCCGAGGAACGCGAGGAGCTGGACCCGGGCCATGCCCAGGGGCGGCAGGGCCACGCGGAGGAAGAGGTAGGCGGCGGCCGCGCCGAACAGCGCCAGGGCGTAGACGAGCCGCATCCGGCCGCCGAGCCGCGATCGACCGTACTGATACCCGAGGTACTCGCTCATCCCGTACGCGGCGAAGAACGGCAGGAACAGCCCGACGAACACGGCGATCTGCCCGACCAGCCTGCCCAGGTCGATGTCGAAGAGGTGGGCCCGCAGGTAATCGAACCGCTTCGCCAGCAGGCAGCAGCCGACCGACGCCGCCATGACCGCCTGCAGGGCCCACAGGCTTCGCAGCAGCGCCCCCCGGCCCGCCGGCAGCCACCGGGCCGCCGCGAACGCGCCGACCGGGAACCCGATGAAGAGCAGGTCGAAGAAGAGCGACGGCATGATGAAGAAGCTGAGCAGCTTGAAGATCGAGAGCGTGAACAGCGCCGTTGCGAACGACAGGCCGAACAGCCCGGCAGCCATCGCCACCATCGGACCCCGGCCCTCGGAGGTCGCGAGGGGTCGGCTCACGCGCGAGAGTCGGGCCATCGGGATACGCTCCTCGTTCCGCGCCTGCGACGGGCGAACCTGGGTCGAGGCAGGGAAGTGGCTCTCGTCGAGCCCAACCATGGGGGCGGACTGGCGCGAATCGGGACCGGGTCGTTCGCGAACACGGGTGGGAAACCATAGCAACCGACGACTCGCGCCGCAAGGATGGACCCACGGCCGGTCCGGGGACTGGCCGGGCCTGAAACGCCGTCGGCCCAGGATGGCCGCCCGCGACGTCCACGACCGACCTCCCGCCCGGATCCGGGCCTTCGCCCGGCGTGTCGAGGTCCTCAGCATTCCCCGGACTCCTTCCCGAGAGGCGCACGGCCCTTCCGCCGAGCGCCCCACCCCTACGCTACGGGGGTCCGTCGCTCGGTGGCGCGGGCCCTCGGCCGCTCTCCGAGGACGAAACGTCATTGGCGACCCCGCCTGGCGTCGAACGCCCACGCCGCGACACGCGACGCGACGCCCGCGCCGACCGCGTGAAGCGCGAGGCTGACCGAGAAGGTCCGGAGGAGGCCGGGATCGAGGCGGACTCGGATGTTCCAGTGGGTGAACGGGAGGCGGATGATGGTCTCCCAGTCCCGGCCATCGAGGGCCGCCCGTACATCCATGGGGGAGACCAAAGAGATCCACTCCATCATCGGCGAGACCCCGGCGAGGTACACGCCGCTGCTCGACCCGGCGAGCGGGCCGATCAGGTCGAGGGGCACGAACAACAGCGCGCATGCGTTGCTGGCGAGGAGGGCGACGAACGTGGCGACCAGCGCGTGGTCCGAGGTCGGAGATAACATCGAGCAGAGCACCCCCAGGGCGGCCGCGTATCGGACGAAGACGACGAGGCCGGCCGCCGCGGCCAGGACGCCGACGGGGTGGACCGACCCGGTCGCCAGGCCCATCCCCCAGAGGGCCAGGAAGGGGATCGCCAGCCCGCGGACTCCCCGGAGGCTCCCGGAAATCTTGGCCCTGGCGACCTCGCGGCCGGTGAGGAGGGTCGTCGCCAGGCCCGTCCAGCTCCCCCGCTCCCGCTCCCTCGTGACGCCGGTCGCCGCGGTCGCCGCGACGGCGACGAGCGCCAGCATGTACAGTCCCGTGTTGAGATCCCGGAGCATATGGTGCAGATCCCCCCGATACCGGACCCATACTCCCGGGAGCTGGCCCCACTGGCTCCTCTGCCATTCTCGAAACGCGTCCATGGCCGGTCCGACCAGCGGTCCGAGGACCGCCAGGCTGAGGAGGACGACGACCACCCTGGAGAGTATCGGCCGGGATCCTCCGGGAGCATAGAGCTCCTTCCAGAGCATCGGGTCGTCACCGAGGGTCGGGCGAGCCGAGGCAGACGCCGTGCGATTCGACCCGAACGCTCGGGCCCATCCCCGAAGCCCGAGCCGCCGAGGACGCAGGCACGGGGCCACCAGCAGCAGGAACAACGCCGACGCGGCCGCCTGGGTGCCGATCGCCCACGGGAGGAACATCGACAGGCCAGCCCGCGCCCATCGGAGGGCGGCAGGAGATCGCGCCAGCTTCGCTCTCGGGATATCGAGTATGTAGGAGCAGGCTTCCAGGGGACCGCTGAGGAGGATCCAGCCGTTGAGCGTCCGCAGCCCTCCGAGCGGACCGGAGGGGCCCTGCAAGATCGGGGAGAGCCAAGACGGCAACAGGAGCCATCCCCACACGAGGAGGTACGCGGTCAGGATCGCCGCGCGAGGCCGGACGACCAGGACCGAGACCAGGAGCGAGAGAGACGCGACGAACAGCGTCAGCGCGGTCAGCATCGCGTAAGCCTGCGCGACGATCACAGGGTCCAGGGCCCCCAACAGCGCCAGCGGCGCGACGAGGGGCAGCCCGACGGCGAATGCCACTCCGATGGGGACGAGTCTCCCCGCCAACTTCCCCAGCACGATGGCGCCGCTCGAGAGCGGGCTGGCCAGGAGGTCGATCATCGTCCCGCGCCGATCCTCCTCGGCGATCGACCCGGCCACCAGGCCCGGCACGAACAAAAGGAGGAACAGCCCCAGCGTCCAGGAGAGCTCGAGGAAGACGAGATCGGCGAGCCAGCGCACGTCCCGAGCGTCGAGGGACCCCGACGTCGCGCCACCGCCGACCCTCGCCCGGTGATGCCCGATGGAGTCGTAGAGCGCCCAGCTCACATAAAGCAGGGAGACGCCCAGGGCCGCCCGCATCAGGTAGTGGGCCGGTCGGCGGGCGGTCCGGACCAGCTCATAGTGGAGGATGGGGCCGAGGCGCATCATTCGGTCCGATCGTCAAGCCGGGTCCCGACCGGGCGGCACGTCGTTGGGACTCGCTCCCTTCCCTCACCAGGACCAGTCCTGAGAGAGCTCGTCGTTGACGACGCACCCCGCCGGCCATTGACCCTGGTGGAGCGCGACGACGCACTGGGCGGCCAGCACCGCCATGTCGCTCATGCTCTTCGTGTCGATCCCCGCGACGTGGGGGCTGATCACCACGTTGGGCAGGAGGAGGAGCGGGTTGCCCGGTTCGGGGGGCTCGGAATTGAGCACATCGAGCCCGGCGCCGGCGAGGTGGCCGGAGACCAGGCTCGCGTGCAGGTCCTCCTCGACGACCAGGCCCCCGCGTGCCGTGTTGATCAGGTACGAGCCGGGCCGCATCCGTCCCAGGACGTCCCGGTTGAAGAGCCCGTGCGTCACCTTCGTGAGCGGCAGGTGCAGGCTGACGACGTCCGACTCGGCCAGCAACTCCTCGAACCCGAGCCGCCCGATGCCGAGGCGGAGGTCGAAGTCGGGGTCGGAGACGGGGTCGAAGGCCACGACGCGCATCCCGAAGGCCAGCGCCCGCGACGCCACGGCGCGGCCGATCCGTCCCAGCCCCACCAGGCCGATCGTCTTCCCCCGGAGTGGCGCCACGAGGATGCGGCTCCACCCCCCCGCGCGGACCTCGCGGTCGTTGATCGCGATCCGGCGGGTCAGGGCCAGCAGCAGCCCGAAGGCGTGCTCCGCCACACTCTCCTGATTCGTCCCCGGCGCGATGCAGACCGCGATCCGACGCGCGGTCGCCGCCTCGACGTCGATCGCGTCGTAGCCCACCCCCGTCCTCGCGATCACGCGCAGCCGAGGGGCGACGTCGAGCACCTCGGCCGTCATCGCCTCGCCCCCGGCGATCATGGCGTCGACGCGCGGCAAGATCGCGAACAACTCCCCCTCGGACATCGTGTACGGCCCCTCCGGATCGAGGCACTCGAAACCGGCGGCCGTGAGGATCTCGCGGAACGGCCCGGGCTGGCCCCGCAGCGGCCCGGATGTGATCAATACGGTTGGCATGCTCGGTGCGGCCGGCGCGCTCGCTGAGGGTTGGTTACGGACAGGGATCGTCGTCGCGAGGCACGACCCCACGACGAGCACCAAGCCTAACCGATGCGAGGCGCGAAGCCAGTGCCTTCCGGACCAATCATCCGGGGGATTGCAAAATCGCGGATGCTAATATTCGTCTCCGGGTGGCACTGGTGGCCTGTCCACCAGTGATGCGTGGTGGAGGCCGACACTGGTGGACAAGCCACCAGTGCTACTCGGAGACTCAGCGACTTTGAAATACGACCTGGCCGATCAGGCGGAGTTCGGCCGGGTGGCCGGCGGGACCATCCGGCTCAAGAGGCTGGGGATCGCCCCCGTCAGATTTTCGCCGCGCACCGGGGTCGTGTCGGCACGGTCCCCGCCGGGGAGGAGCTGATTGACGAGCGTCATGACCTCGGCCAGCTCGTTCGGGAAGAGGTTCTGGAGGACGACGGCCACCCGTGCGGGCCAGCCGACGACCACCTCGGCATCGCCGTTGCAGACGGCCCGCCAGAGGGTCCGCGCCACGTGCTCGGCCGAGGTCGAGACCAGGGGGAGCGAGTCGGAGAGGGCGAACCAGGTGTACTCGGCCTCGCGCTTCCCCTTGAACTCCGCATGCGTGTGGCCCCCGGTCCGCATCGTGTGCGGATAGACCCCCGTGACCAGGATGTTGTCGCGCGCCAGCTCGATGCGCAGGCCCTCGGTCAGCCCCGACAGCGCGAACTTGCTGGCCGTGTACGGGAGCAGGTGCGGCACGGCGGTCTTCCCCCCCACCGAGACGACGTTGGCGATCCGCCCGAACTGCCGGGCCCTCATGTGGGGCAGGACGGCCATCGTCGCGTACAGGGGCCCCCAGAAATGGGTGGCCATCATGGATCGGAAATCGTCGAGGGTCATCGTCTCGATCGGGCCCACGCCGATGATCCCGGCGTTGTTGACCAGGATGTCGATCCGACCATGCCGCTCGACCGTCCGATCGACCAGCGCATTGACCTGGGCCTGGTCGGTGACGTCGGTCGGGACCACCATGACGCTCGCCGCCCCCAGCCCGCGCAAATCCCTGCCCGCCGCCTCCAGCTCGTCGGGACTACGCGCGGCCAGGACGAGGTGGGCCCCCTGCCCCGCCGCCTCCTTCGCGGCCAGGAAACCCATCCCCGTCGACGCCCCGGTGATGATGATGACGCGATCGGTCAGCTCGATCCGGCGCCGGGCACGCAACCACGCCCGGACTCCCCAGACGGCCCCCGCCCCGGCCAGGGCCCCCAAGATCAGCGTGTCTCGGCTGCGCATCGCGTGGCTCCTCGGTATCCGGGAAAACTCGGGACGATCGGACGATCTCACGAAGCTTGCGGCACCGGCTGGAGAAGAGAAGGGAAACGCGGGACGTCTCTCATCCATAGAAACCAAAACCGGGCGCCATTCACCACCTCGTTGTACGCGGGCATCAAGGATGCGACGACGACCTCGGCGCGAGGCCGCTCGCGTCACGGTGGGACGACGGCCGGGAGGGAGGCCGGACCCTCCGGTAGAGGCGGAACGCGTCCCCTTCGAAAGCGGGTTCACAGCCGTCGAGCGCGGCCGCAAGCTCGGGCCAGAGCCGGAAGCCACGCCAATCCCGCGGGACGGTCGCGACGATCATGCCGGCCGCTGCGAGTTGTTTCGCCTTGCGACGGGCCTCGACCGGGAGGCAGATTCCGGGGAAGAAATAGGCGGCGACCGGCGATGCGAACCCGGGGACGAGGGGGACGGAGCCCTCGACCTCCGACAACAAGACGGGCCGGTGGCCGCGGGTCCGTCTGAGCACCTCCAGCCACTCGGACCGCTCCGCGGGCGTCGCCCAGAGTCCGAGCGTCTCCGGGCCGGGCGCGGAGGTCGACCACTCGCGGTAGGTCGTCAGCAGCTTGGATCGGTCGCTCACGAGCAGCATCGCGGCGAGCAACCACACGACCGCCGCCCGACGCCGCCCCTTCGCGGTCGCGGCCAGGCCGAGGATGAGGATCGCGAAGTAGTAAGCCCACGACATCCGGTGCGCATAGAAGCAGGTGACGAAGGCGACGTGGAGGGCCGCGATGCAGACAATGACCTCGTCGTCCCTCCGTTCGTCCCCGGACGGTTGCCCTTGCAGGGCTGTCTCCTCGTCGACTCCGGGGCCCCTCACCCGCCCCTCGGGCATCCTCTCCCGGGGGGAGAGGGGACGCGGTGGAGGACGAAACGGCCCTCCTCGGCCTAGCCGCCAGAGGCTTGCGATCCCGGACGCGATCAGCCAGGCCGTCCCGATGAGCCAGAAGCCGACCTCATACCGGAAGTAGGCGCGCAGGCTCCCCTCGGGCAAGACCCAGAACTCGCGCCCGGTCCCCCGGAAGAAGCCGTATCGCTCCAGCCGATAATTCGACATCCCCGCCCCCGGGAGGATCGTCCGGACGAGCGGTCCGACCCCGTAGGTCGTCGCCAGCACGACCGCGAGGAGCACCCCCACGAGCGCCGACGGCCCGAGCGCGCGTGCCCAGTCGCGCCACTCGCTCCCCTTCAAGGTGACGGCGATGCAGAGACAGAGGACCAATCCGTAGACGAATCCCATCGACGGCTTGACGAAGCAGGCCGCCGTCGCCAAGGCGAGCGCCGTCGCCCGCCTCCCCCTCGCGTGCTCCGCCAGCCCGTGCACGAGGAGGGCCGGCTCGAAGACGTGGACCGAGGTGCTGTACGTCGAGAAGAGCACGTCGGGGAGCGAAAGCGCGATGAGGGCGACCCCCGCCGCCCCGACCCGTCGCGCCCTGGCGAACCGGGCCATCCCCAACGCCGTCAGGCACGTCCCGAGCACCAATTCCACCCGGTACGCCCGCGGCGAGGTCCCGGCGAGCGTGTACCAAACCCGGTTGACCAGCGGCGGCAGCAGCCCATAGACGAGCCCGAAGTCGACCGTCGGGCGGAACCCCCGCGCGGTCAAGTCGTGGATCGTCAGGTCGACCCCCGGATCCAGGGAGATCCGCCAGAGGAATCGCTCGTGGGGCGCCTGGAATACCGCCAGCGAGATCACGCCGGCGACGAGGAACAGTTCCAGCTTGAAGTAGGACGAAAGCCCTGACCATCTCATGGGCGTGAATGTCTCTAATCTTTCTTCCACGATGTTCGAGGGATGGTCCCCGCGACGCCGAGCCGGCGACGACCGGGTGCCGGTGCCGGCCCCGATCGCTCGGGCGAGCCTGCCCCGGGGCCCGAGAGAGGATCGAGCTCAAAGCGTGTACGAGGAGCGTCAAACCGAGGGAAAGGGGACTGGCTCCGGAGCCGGCACGGCGAGGTGCCAGTCCCCCTTCCCGGCGGAAACGGGGACAGGCACGCGCTTCGCTTC